>Ga0183097_10139_pt1 | contig 239889 bp, 232 predicted proteins | sample BioMet8_FD_128883 | JGI IMG/M metagenome (GOLD analysis project Ga0183097, IMG submission 128883) | Microbial communities from bioreactor (seeded with sewage sludge) at Lawrence Berkeley National Lab, California, USA - Biofuel... | ecosystem: Engineered > Bioreactor > Anaerobic > Unclassified ... | reverse complement strand
CATTGTTTCAATTACAAACTTCTTAAACTCTGCCGTATATCTTTTGTGCGGTATTCCCTTTGGCATAAAAAATCACCCCAATTGTTTTTCAGTATATCATACTGTCTAACAATTGGGGTGCAGTTCATAATCTGAAATGGTCATTTTGTCGTTTAATACTATTCTGGTAAATCTCTGCCTAGAATTGTCTCAGCTTTTTCACGCATGGTGAGTTGAGATTCAGAGTTGGAGTTGTTTTTAACTTTTGCAGCAACATTTTTATCATTGGTTGCATTGGTAGAAGAATCTAAAAGTGCTGTATTATAGATGGCAGGAGATTCGCCGGCATCGGTGATGTGCGGTGTCAGGATCATCATGACTTCAGTTTTATTTTTAGTCTTCGTGCGGTCTTTGAAAAGCTCGCCCAAAATAGGCAGGTTAGAAATGAATGGAACTTTACGTAATGTTTCTTGTTCTTCTTCATTGATCAAACCACCGATGATAAGAGTTTCACCGTTGCGCATTCTTACATTGGTATCAGCTGTACGGCTGGTGATTTTGTAATTTTTTAATTCGGAAATTAATGTTGGTGTGCTGACTTCGGTATGGACAACTGCAGTAATGTAATTGTCGTTGCTGACAACAGGTGTATAGGAAAGTTTAATACCGGCATCGACATATTCTGTGCTGGTTGTAGTTTTGCCATTATCATTTTTTTCTGTAAGAACGGGAATGTGATCGCCGATAAAGATACTGGCCTCCTTACCGGGAATTGTAATGATTCTTGGAGTAGCCAAAATCTTCGCCTTGCCAGTTGTGAAAAGCGCATTTAAGGTTGCCTGGAAACTGGACTTGTAGCCATGTCCAAGATGTATGATACCACCATAGGTTGAATCGGAATCTGAGGAAGAACTTGATGAACCCGAAGAAGATCCGGATGATGAGCTGGAACTTGAGGAACTAGTAGCTTGCGGCAAAACATCCCATTGCCAGTACATGCCAAGATTTTTACTATCCTCATTGCTGAGAGCAATAATTTTTGCTTCCAAGGTCACCTGCTTGGTCGGGATGTCCACTAAAGCCAGTGTATCACGAACCTTCTGCTCATCCGCTCTGGTGCCTGTGAAGACGATAGAGTTGGTAATTGGATCAACGCTCAGACCAGCACCTTCGCCTTTAACTATATCTTTGAGCATAGTCTTTACATCATCTGCTTTAGCATAATTAAGCTTGAAGACTGCCACATCACCATAATATTTGGTAATTTGTTCCTGCGAGGAAACAACTATTACACCATGAACATTTCTATAGGCTAAGCCTTTTGTTCTGGTAACCAAATCAAGAGCGGTGTCAAAAGGAACATTATCAAAGGAGATGGAGATCTTTCCTTTAACAGTTTCATCAGTTACAATGCTTTGATCACCAAGATTGGATAAAGCCGTTAATACATCCTTGATATCGCCATCCTTAATACTCATCGTGACGTTTTCAGCAGCAAAAACTGTTGCCAGAGGGTAAACTGATAAAATTAACGCTGCGGCAATAGCGGCTGCGCGGGTTTTAATTGAATTCATCTATCGTTACCCCCAACGTAAAGTTCCAAAGAATTTCCAGAACCTGAGAGGGAAACTGTTTTTGAATTTATATTACTAATAGTATAATTGCCCACTGGTTGACCAATGGAGTAATAGTTACTTACTCCATGATATTCGATAATAGCGAAATGCTTATCGCCCTTACTTATTATGCCGTGCAATTGCGGCTCAGCAGGAACGATTGGCGCCGTATTTTTAACAGAAGGTGAATAAGAACCATAATTGCCGGCAACTACCGGTTGATAAGACTGAGCAAGATTGGGTGTTGCAGAAACTGGCATTAGAAAAGGATTGCGCGCAATGGACTTGCTGATAATTCCTTGATTAGGTAGAGCAGCATCGGACGCTGAAGAATCGCTTGAAGTATTCTGGGGCATGATGGTTTCAGCAGAAGCCTTTTGGAAAAAGCCTTCAATGACCGTTCCAATGTCATAACGACAGGCAAAATGGGTAGAGCCCATAATTAAAAAGGCTGCCACCATAACGCTGGCAAATTTATCACTGTTTTTGGCAGAAGATTGCATTAATATTCCTCCTCGTATCATTCTTGTTGATACCGTAGCTTCATTATAGTATACTTAGGAGCAAAGGTAAATAATTATAGGAAATTTGTGCAAAGTATTCAATAATTATATGAGGATACTTGCCTTTTATATGTTTATTGTTCGGATGCCAGGCATGAGGGAATAATTGTTGGAGGTGGCAACGTGGTTGTCAGAAGAAAACGTTTAGGAGAAATTCTTGTTGATACGGGAAGTATTACTTCCTCGCAATTGGAACACGCGCTTAACGAACAGAAATCCAGCGGAAGACGCTTAGGCGAAACACTTGTTTCGTTGGGCTACTTAACAGAACGAGAGATTCTCAAAACTCTGGAGAAACAGCTTTCTATCAAGTACTTAACCTTGGGAGAAGAACAAATTGAAAAAGACGCTATTGCCGCGGTGCCTCTTTTTTTAGCCGAACGCTATAATATTCTGCCTGTTCGCAAAGAGGGTGCGCGGCTGTTTGTTGCTATGTCAGATCCAACAAATTTCTACGCAATCGATGATGTGCGTATGGTCAGCGGACTTGAAGTATTACCGCTGTTAGCGGAATCCAAAGACATTTCTATGGCGATTAACAATCATTATGGAGTACAGGGACGCGTTGAATCTGCCGTCAGCAAGCTGAAAGAGGATGAAATTGTTTCTACAGCAGCACATGATGTTGAGGACACTGTGGAAAATGCACCGATTATAAGTATTGTAAATTCGCTGATTCAACAGGCAGTTCGTGACCGAGCCAGTGACATTCACATTGAGCCGCAGGAGGATAACCTGCGGGTGCGTTTTCGTGTCGACGGCGTTTTGCGGGAAGTAATTTCTTTCCCGAAGAATACGCAGGCTCCTATCTTGTCACGTATCAAAATAATGGCTGATATGGATATTGCTGAAAAACGGCTGCCGCAGGATGGACGTATTAATGTCTTGGAAAAAGGCAGACAGATAGATATTCGTGTTTCAACCTTGCCGACCATTTTGGGTGAAAAGGTTGTTATGAGGATTCTGGATAAGAGCGCTATGGCCGTAGCCTTGAAGGACCTAGGCTTTTCAGAGAAGAACATGAAAATGTATAATGACCTGATTACCAAGTCCTACGGGTGTGTTTTGGTAACAGGACCTACCGGCAGCGGTAAATCAACAACTTTGTACTCGACTCTTATGCATGTTAACAGCCCAACAAAAAATATCATTACCGTAGAAGACCCTGTGGAATATAGAATACTGGGCGTTAACCAGGTTGCCGTCAATAATAAAGCCGGCTTAACCTTTGCTAACGGCCTCAGAACCATCCTGCGTCAAGACCCTAACGTCATCATGGTTGGTGAGGTGCGTGACAAGGAAACTGCTGAAATAACGATCAATGCGGCCTTAACGGGCCATTTAGTTTTCAGTACTTTGCACACTAACGATTCAGCTGGAGCTATTACAAGATTACTGGATATGGGCGTTGAGCCTTTTCTTGTTGTTTCCTCCGTGCGCGGAGTAATAGCACAGCGTCTTGTACGTGTCATTTGTCCTCATTGCAAAAAAGAATATGTACCTGAGCCTTATTCCAACGAACGCCTTTATCTGGGGGTAGGCGATCACGAACCGATAACTCTCTGGAAAGGCGATGGCTGTGCACGCTGCAACTTTACCGGGTATATGGGACGAATGGCCATTCATGAGGTTTTGCCAATCAACGAAGAAATGAAAGCAATGATAATGAACGGTGAAGCTGATAATAAAATTTTTGAGGTTGGTCGTAAGTATGGTACGACATCAATGAGAGAAGACGGCATTGAAAAAGTAATGCAGGGCAAGACGACAGTAAGCGAATTATTACGCGTTGCTTATGTATAGGGAGGATAACTGATGATTGATGAATTGTTAGCAGAAGCGGTTGCACGCAATGTTTCTGACGTACATTTGACGGTAGGTTTGCCGCCAGTATTTCGTATTAATGGTATTTTGCGAAAAACTGACAAGTCGGTGCTTACTAATGCTGATACGTTTCACATTGCCGAAGAAATGATGGATGAAAAGCGTCATCAACAGTTCCTGGAAAAAGGGGAGGTCGATTTTTCCTATGTACTCCCAGATGGATCAAGATTTCGCGTGAATTTTTTCAGACAGAGCAACAGTATAGCCTCTGTTATACGTCTTATAGCAAAAGATATACCTACTTTTGAACAGTTAAATTTGCCGAGCGTCATGGCTGACCTGGCTATGTTGCCACGTGGGCTTGTTTTGGTAACCGGTCCGACAGGCAGTGGTAAGTCCACGACCTTGGCTGCTATGATCGACAACATTAACCGTAAACGTAAAGAGCATATCATTACACTCGAAGACCCTATTGAGTACAAGCATACACACATTAACAGCATCGTGAACCAGCGCGAAGTAAATTCTGATACAAAGTCATTTGCAAATGGCCTCAGAGCGGCTTTGCGTGAAGACCCTGATGTCATTCTCGTTGGTGAAATGCGTGACTCGGAAACCATTTCTACAGCGATTACTGCTGCCGAAACTGGCCATCTTGTTTTAGCTACTCTTCATACCTCCGATGCAGCTTCAACAGTAAATCGTATAATTGACGTATTCCCCGAGCATCAGCAGATGCAGATAAGGATTCAGTTATCCGGCAATTTGCAGGGCATCATAACCCAACAGCTTTTGATTACCAAGGATACGATGAAAAGGGTTCCGGCCTTTGAAATACTGATAGCGACGCCGGCTCTTCGCAATCTTATCAGAGAAGCCAAAACCCATCAAATTCCATCCTACATACAAACAGGTGCCAAGTTTGGCATGAGAAGCATGGATGCTTCTCTGGCAGATCTTGTGCGCAAAAATGTTGTTGATAAGGAAGTTGCAGAAGCACGCTGCGTGGATCCACAAATGTTCGAACGCCTATTGCGAGGCTTTTAGCCAGGGAGGGCCAGATTTATGGATATGTTTGAATTCAAGGCTCGTAGACCATCTGGAGAAGTTGTCAGCGGCAAACTAAATGCTGCCAATGAAGCTGCCGTTTTATCTTATATTCGTGAGCAAGGAATGTATGCAACTCAGATAAAGAAAGAAGTACCAAAGAGAAAGTCTTTTCAGTTTTCTTTTATAAAACAAAAAATAACTTTATATGATATTGCAATGTTTTGCCGTCAGTTTGCCACTTTGGTCGGTGCTGGAGTTTCTATAGTCGGAGCCATCGAAATCATGATTGAGCAAACAACCAATCAAAGATTCAAAGACATAATCCAGAAAGTTGGCGATGATGTCCGCAAGGGTTCACAGCTTTCCGCAGCTTTGGCAACTTATCCTGATGTTTTTCCTATCCTGATGATTCATATGATTGAGGCTGGTGAAGCTGGCGGTATGCTGGAAACAGTATTATATCGTCTGGCAGAACAATATGAGAAGGATTACCGTCTGAATGCCAAATTGAAATCTGCGATGGTCTATCCGGCAGTTGTTATTTCCGTCGCTGTCATTGTTGTTGCGATTATCTTAACCTTTGTAATGCCAACATTTGTAGGCTTGTTCAAATCTATGAATATAAAGTTGCCCTGGCCAACGCTTTTCGTAATGTCCATCAGCGGTTTTCTTGTGAACTATTGGTGGGTAATTTTTGCTTTTATAGGATTGGTTATTTTAGCCTACAAAGAAGCGCTGAAGAAAAAAGAATTCCGTATGTGGCGCGACGGCTTTTATTTGAGCATTCCTGTTTTGGGTGTTTTATACAATAAGATTATCATTGCCCGTTTTGCCTCTACTTTTGCCAGTTTGTCGCGCAGCGGCGTGCCTATACTTTCGGCATTAACCATTGTTAGCAAAGCAACGGGCAGCTTACAGGCCGAAGAGGTATTTAAGGCAGCGCGTGTCAATGTTCAGAAAGGACGCGGACTGTCTGTGCCGATGGAGCAGAGCAAATTATTTCCGCCTCTGGTAGTCAATATGGTGGCCATTGGTGAAGAAACAGGAAGCCTTGACCATATGCTTGATAAAATCAGCGAATTTTACAGCGCTGAAGTGGATGACATGATGGGAAGACTGCAAGCATTGTTAGATCCATTTCTGATAGTAATACTTGGTATTGTCGTTGGTTTTATTGCTGTCGCAATGCTTTTACCGATGTTTGACATTATAACGAAGGTTGGAAACGCATGATTTCAGTAAAATTTTTTAAAAAATGGTAAAAAGCCTGTCTGGGGGCTTGCTTTTAGTATAAAAGATGTTATTATATATTCATAATGGTTGTAAGGCCTTCTGAAACAAGGTAGTGCCTTATAAAAACAAATATGGGGAGGAATAACTAACATGAAATTCTTCAAAAACAAAAAAGGTTTTACTCTGGTTGAACTTGTTGTGGTTATTGCAATTTTAGGTATTTTAGCAGGTATCGCAATTCCTAGATTTATGGATGCAACTGCATCGGCTCGTGGGGCAAAAGTTGTTGCTGATATGAGGACAATAGAGTCCAGTCTATCAATGTATTATGCAAAAAAGGGCAGTTATTATTCTTCTGGTACTACTGCAGTTACAATTCCAAATTTAGTTTCTGATGGCTACCTAGCTAGTCAACCAAAACCACCAACAGGAACTATGATTGTGGATGGTTCATCAACTTATACTTCTACTGCGGCTGCAAGCGTTCCGGGCACTAGTTATGGAATTTCTGTTACTAATAGTGGGACTAATGCGTCTGTAACTTTGGGTTCGGCTACACTTAATACTATTTATGGATCGTAATTAATTCTTGTCAGGAAATAGGACTAAGAGCAACCTTTAATGTGAAGTGCCACCTGTCGAGTAGACAGTACAAAAAAACAAAAGCATTTGATACTGCCAACCTTTTTAGGTTGGCAGTATTTTTTATGCTGCAATATTTGATAGATATTTCCTGTATTCAAGTGGTGTCATGCAGTCCAGTCGCTTCTGGTACCGCCTATTGTTGTAGAAATCTATATATTCAGATACTGCGCATTCAAGGTCTTCGTAGGAATCAAACATCCTTATGTGATACATCTCTGACTTCATCATTCCTCAGAATGCTTCCATTGGTGCATTATCAATGCAACGAGATACTCGAGACATGCTCTGTACCATTCCTGAATTATCCAGCTTTATCTTAAAAATCTTTGATGTATATTGAAAACCGCGATCGCTATGAAAAATTGGCGAAACACTTGGATGCGCTTGCTGTGCCAAATCAAATGTTTTGAAGGCTAGTGCATTGTTATTTGAGTGCCCCAAAACAAATGAGACGATACTTTTATCACCAAGATTAAGGATAGCGCTGAGATAGGCTTTGCCAGCCGTTCCGTACTTCATTTCCGCCACATCCGTAAGTCACTTTTCTCCAAAACGTCCTGCTTCAAATTTTCGATTCAGGATATTTTCAGCAGTTATTTCAGGATTTGACTTAATATACATCTTACGCTTTCTACGGCAAACTGACTTAAGCCCTAAAATACGCATAATTCTATATACTCTTTTGTGGTTGACTTTAAGATTATGCTCTCGATTCAGTTTAATCGTCATCTGCCTGTAGCCCAAGATGACGCTGCTTTCTGCGTATGAATCTTGTATAAGCGTTGCCAAGCCCCTATTAACCGCCTCGCTTTTGCTGATTTTTCGATTGAGCTATTTATAATAGGACGACCTGGAAATCTCTGCAAATCCAAATAATTCAACGATGGAGTATCCTTTGGTATCATGAAGGATTTCGATTACCTTGTATATTGCTTCAAATCTTAAGGTGCTTAAGTTCTCCTCCGTTCGATTTCCTCTAGCTTTTTTAGAAAGTCTATCTTAATTGGCTTTCTTCTGTTTTCAGCTTCTAGAAGCTTATTCTGAGCCCTTAATATTTCCAACTCAGACATCTGGTCTTTTGGCTTAGTCTTGCCACGTCTGTCTTGTAAAGCTTCCACGCCGTCGCTTTCATACTTATGAGTCCAGGAATAGACTTGTTGATATGATAATTTAAAATGTTGTGCAGTTTGGTTGTAATCCCTGCTGTGCTCGATACAATATTTGACAATTTCTATACGTTCATCGAAAGTTGTTTTACGTCCCTTGGTCATGAGTGCACCGCCTGAATAAGAAGATTTTATTGCTTCATGACCATTATACTTCATTATCCAGCGCCGAAGTTGTTCATGTGACCTTAGATTTTACTCGAATGTCCTGCAGAGAACCTTTTCAATCGAGGTAGTCTTTAACGGCAGCGATTTTAAGTTTGCTGCTATATGAGGTGTGTTGGGATTTAGTAAGCAAGGCTTCTGCCCCAATATTTTTATAGGTACTTACCAATTGTTTAACTGATGTCCCGGTCAAAGATAGTTCTTTTGCTATGGCTGCATGACTACTCATTCCAGTTAGATATCTTTCAACAGCTTCAATTTTCAACTCATAACTGACCTTTGATTTTCTTCTCATAGAAAAACTCCCCTTGCAGTGACAGTTTTATTATTTCAATTGTCTACTACAAAGGGAGCATATCAATGATTAGGTTGCTCCTTTTTATTATGTGCTTTAGCAATGGTTCCGAGTGACGAAGTAAGCGAGGAACAATAACCACTAGCTATGCCGGTGAGGGAGAAAGGTTTAGCTATAAGCATAAAAAGAAAAACTCTAATGTTGAAATGATGTTGGTTTGCAACCACATCAAAACAAATGAGGTTATTTAAAACTATTTTCTGCCTTGTGAAATATATCCGAGTAATTGGAAGAAGTATATTGTTGTAAAAAACATAGTGTTTCCGAAAAATGCGGAACATAGGTATGCAATAATTGCCAATCCACTAGCAAAGGCAGTAGTTGTAAGATAAGGCAAATTTTTTAGCCAATTTTTGAGAATTGAAAAAATAGCTGCGAGGTAAAACAATAGTGCGGGTATCCCTAGAAAAAGTGCATGTTGTAAATATTCATTATGCGGACGATCTTGGTTGATGCCAAGTGCCGAATATTCGTTACCTAAATTTTCCGGGCCGTAGCCGAAGATGGGTCTATTTTTTAGCATATCAACGCCATTTGTCCATAATTCCCACCTTTTCGAGCCGGCATTTTTGGCTGAAGTGTTTTCAGCTGCTATGTTTTTCACATCAGCTGAAAGAACTTGAAAATTATTTTTTACAATTTGGCTTGATGAGATAGTCAGCAATATAAAAAGCATCAGAGGTATCAGAGTTTTCGTTTTGCTATACTTCTTTGAAACTTTATATAATAATGCAGGTGCACAAATACATATGAAAAAAACTGCCAAATAGCAGCCAAATGTGTTGTTAATTATCAAACACCAGGTATTTAGGGAGAAAATAAATAAATAAAATATTTGGACCAGAATTCTTCTGCTTGTTAAATATAGGCCGGTACTGACGGCAACTATCGTTGTCAGATAATAGCCATAGTGATTGGTATTATAAAAAATAGCAGCGTATCGCATATTCGATAGTAGCCGTTCTTGGTAATAAATGCCAAAAACTTCAGTGGAATAGTTGAAGTATTGTAATATTGTTACAAGACAGAGCGGCAAAGAGGACAAGATGAAGCATTGTAAAACTTTCCCTCGTAGGTTTTCATTAATATTTATCTGCGCACTGCAATAAATTGCAGCATATATACAGTAAGTGAAAAAACCATCGTTTCTATATACGGTGCCGTAAAAAGCAAGCTTTAAGTCATCTGCTAATAAAGATGCTAAAAGGCTCCAGATAAACATAGCGAGGAATGCTAAATTCCAAGGGCGTTTTACTAAGCTTTGCTTAAAATAATTTATGCCATTTATTTTGTATACCTTGTAAGCATACATAGATACAACTAAAAAGGAAGCCAACCCTAAAACTGTTATATACATAAGGAAAAGATTGCCTATAACTTGCTCAAGCCTTAGCGCTTGGCCAATCAATATAAACATTGGCATTGTAGCCCAAGCTAATAACAAGTAAAAAGAAATTTTGTTATAGAAAAGAACGTTAAGAAAATTTTTGGGCTGCAAGGATGCTACCTCCGAAATTTCATTTTTGTTCATTATAACACTTAATATAATGTTTCTATATGGATATTTATTTAAACTGCAATATATGATAAAATCATAGCAATATGATATCTTATCTTTGTGAGGGACAATAATGAAGAATTTATGGGCAGGCTTCACTTTGGTTGAATTAGTCGTTGTTATTGCAGTGTTGGCTGTTTTGGCTGGTATTGCTATTCCTCGTTTTGTGAATGCAAATATGGCTGCCCGTGGCAGCAAAATTCTTGCGGATATGAATGCGTGTGAGTCTGCAATTAACATATACTATGTCAAAAATGGTACTTATCCTTTAAATACCGCAAATTTTGTTTCCTCATATATGGCAGATTGGCCAAAACCACCTTTAGGCAGTGCCTTAGTAAAGAAGCATGATAACAGTGATCTCATATTGGATGTACAGGCTACGAAGTATGCTTATGTTAAGCCTGGTTCAGGCTCAGAATTAGATATGCGCGTAGGGCGTGTAACGCTTGGCGGTTTGACTATAGAGGAAATTTTATCAACATCTGCTGCAAATTTGACTTTAGTTGATGAAGATTGACTGCAATTTTAAGCAAGACGTACGTTTTATTGCGTACGTCTTATTTTATTTTCTAAATATATAAACAAATTGTCCAAAAAGCATTATAATAAAATAAATGTGCGCTAAGGACGTGATGCTTTGTATTTATTGTTTGTTGCTTATTTCGTAATAGGATTAGTTGTCGGCAGTTTCCTCAACGTATGTATTTATCGTTTGCCGGAAGGCAACTCAATTGTTTCACCACCTTCGGCGTGTGGCAGTTGTGGCCATCGCCTTGGCGTTTTGGATATGATTCCTGTCCTTAGTTACTTCTTGCTTGGCGGCAAATGCCGCTACTGTGGTATGCCCTATAGTCCGCGTTATGCATTAGTAGAATTGCTTACGGGTTGTTTATTTGTTTTATGTGGCTTCTATTATTTGCCTGGGATTCAGCTAGCACTTGTATTTATATTTGTTGCCAGTTTGGTCGTATTGACCTTCGTTGATTTTGATCACCAGATAATTTTGGATGAAGTCCTTGTTTTGATGCTGGTCTGCGGAGCAGTCTATGTTTATTTTTCCCATGGCGATTACTGGGACGCTCTCTATGGTATGGGCTTTGCAGGCGGACTGATGCTTCTCATCTTTATTCTTAGCCGCGGTGGCATGGGTGCCGGCGACGTTAAGCTATGCTTCGTACTTGGTCTGTGGCTGGGGCTTAAGGCTTCAATTGTCTGTTTGATGCTGTCATTCATTCTGGGAGGTGCTATAGGGGTATTCCTCCTGGCGACCGGCATCAAGAAACGCAAGGATCCGATACCTTTTGGACCATTTCTCTGTTTAGGAGCTTTTATTTCCCTACTTTATTCACCTTATTTGATTTATTACTATTGGCGTTTGTTTATTTGAGTATGCTATAATAATTATGTCGTTTTGTGTGATTTATCAAGACGTTTGGCATCTTAGGTTCTCCGAAATGAGGGTATAGCGATGGATTTCAAAAAGGCTATCAAAAAATTGTTTGTTTCAAGCCCCGGGAGTGTTCTAGGTATCGATCTTGGTTCCGAATTTGTGAAAATAGTACAGGTTGATTTGAAGGGAAGCCGTCCGCAAATCAAAGATTTTGTTATAACTGAACTGCCGGCTAATCTTAAAGCAAATGGCTTAATCAACAGTAAAGATGAAATGGCTTCATTTTTACATGAATTAATTAATAAAAATAACTTTTCAACTAAATATGCTGTCTTCAGCATTAATGGTAAGAATGCTTTTGTACGTGAAATTACCATGCCAATAATGTCAGATGAAGAGCTGAAGCAGGCTGTGACGTGGGATGCTGGACAGTACGTTCCATATGAGACAGATACTTATTATATGGATTTTGCTAAATTCGGTTCTTTGACTCCAGACGGCCAGCAACCGATAGTACTGGTAGCTGCGCCTAAGGAGATAGTGGACAGCATTGTTGAAATCAGTGATGTTTTGGGTCTTAAAACCATAAAGATTGATATTGACGTATTATCAATTTGCCGTACACTAGGTAAAGGATTTGAAGAATTCATCCTGCTGGATATTGGTCTGGATTATTCGATGATGACGATTTTTCAGAGTGGAGCGCCGGTTGCACAAAGAGCATTACAGCAAGGATGGGGTAATTTTGTGAATGCAGTTGCCGAAGTAATGGGTACTGATAACAGGAAAACAGAGTCACTGATTAAGACTAAACCTTTACTTGTTGATGGCGTCAGCGAGCTTGAAGAAGCAAGTATGGCTTTAAAGGATGCGGTCAATAGTCTTGTACATGAGTGCCGCTTAACAAGTGACTATTATACAACGAATAAGCGAGAGGCTGTATTCACGCATCTCGTTTTGGCCGGAGCAGGTTCCGCAGTTCCTGGATTATCCGAATATGTTGCACGAGATAACGAGAATGAAGTCATTACGCATGATATTTTGAAGACAGTTGATTTTAGCTCGAAGTTTGAGAAAACAAAAGCGAAAGCTGCCGCACCGGTTTTGGCAGTTGCAGTAGGGGCTGCTCTTGGCGGAGGTGATTTTGATGATTAAAATCAATCTTTTGCCTGAAGAGCGCCGTAGGTCGGAAGTTCCTGTTCATAAGTTCCTGCTCGCCGGTACCTATGTGGTGGCAGCTGCTACGCTTCTTTTTTGGGCTTATAGTCTTTTTATGTTTAAATACACCGAAAACAATCTGGCTGACGTACAAAGCCAGATTGGTTCTTTGCATGTTTGGCAGGAGCGTTATGAATTAAATCAGGTGCAAAGTGCCGAAATGAATAAACGCAATAATATTGTTCAAGGCAAATTGAAGGAGCGTTTGCTTTGGAGCAATTCACTTGCTGAGTTGGGCAATAATACCCCTTATGGCTGCTGGCTCTTGAGTGTAACGCAGGACAAAGCCAAGGCATCGGAAATTACCATTAAGGGTAAGTCGCTGAATATGGAAAATATCCTGGATTTTATCAACCGACTGCAGAAAGATCCTACAATAAATTCAGTCGATTTGCTGGATACCAAGCTAAGCAAAGCCGGTAATGCCGCTGGTTCCGCTGCTGCGATTGAGTTTTCCCTCAAAGTCAACAAAAGTGAGGTAGGGAAAAAATGAGCGAATATTTAGCTAAAATATCCTTGAATACGCGTTACCTGGTTTTGTTGATTTTAGCCGCTTTTTTAGCCTTTATGGTATCTATGCAATTTATTTCGCCATTAAGGGATGATACTGCAAAAGTTGAAACGCAGCTTTTACAAGCAAATACCAGATTGGCTGCCATTCAAACCTTTGCTGGGCAGAACAAGGATTACGATGCATTTTTAAAAATTCAGACATTAAAAGTTGAGGAAGCCAAGAAAAAGTTGCCTGATACGGTAACAATCCCCGAATTGGTTGCGGAATATTCGAAGCTGGCTATGGTTAATAAGGTTACCTTGGAAAGTATGAAACCTCCTACAGAGGTTAAACAAGATAAAGGCGGAGCGTTTGCTGTGCCTTTGAAACTGACTTTAAGCGGCGATTATTTTAACTTGGTCGAGTTCCTGCAGCAAGTAGAGAAAGGCGCTCGTTTTGCAACCATTCAAAGTGTTGATTTCAGCTCAGACGGTAAAGGTTCTTTAAAAATGAATGCTGACTTTGTTGTTTACGCATTAAAAAATCCTAAACCACCAACTGCCAATGCTAAAGCGCCAGCGGCTCAGGCAACACCAACAAAGGCTAACTAGCTTATAGAAGAATTTAATTGGAATAAGCCCATCTAAACAGACAAGATTAAATCTTGTCTGTTTTTTTATGCAGGCAATTTACTTCCGATAGTGACAGGATGCCTCCTATCTGTATTTTTTTGCACTCGTATAGATAATACTTCTATGCAATTAAAATGTTTAGAGGTATAATTTGCATGTATGTATTATTAACCGGATGAAGGGGAGCGGCTATGAATCTTCATGATAAAAGAGTTAAAATTTTAGCTTTAGCTTTAGCAGTATTATTCGTCATCATTGGTGTCCGGATTTTTATGAATGTTATGTCTTCGCGTGAGCGAGCGGAAAAAGCTACTCAAGGCAAGGCTGTGGCAGTACCAACTGGGTTTGCCAAGCGTGAGACAATTATCCCTGTTCTTACTTTTGCCGGTAACCTTGATCCTGTCTGGCAGGCTAAGATTGCCCCGAAAATTGCGGGGCGTGTGTTGAATGTAGTGGTCAACGAAGGTGACTTTGTTGAAGCAGGTACGGTTTTAGCTGTCCTGGACAGCAGTGAAATAGATGCTACTGTAAATGCTTCTCACGGCGGAGTTTATGATGCAAGGGCTAATCTTGAACAAGCAGAGACTACGCTTGCCCGCTATCAACGTTTGCTGGAAAATGGCGCCATTTCTCAGCAAGAGGTCGACAATGCCAGATTTGCCAGAGATATGGCAGCGGGTAAATTGGATAGCGCGCAAGGAACTTATGATAATGCTTATTCCAGAATGCAGGGGACTAAAGTTGTGACGCCTCATGCTGGTTTTGTTGTCAAACGCTATTATCAGGAAGGGTATTATGCCAAAGACACTGACGCTTTATTCAATGTGGCAGATATAAGTACATTATTGGTCAAAATAAATATTCCAGAGGGGCAAATAGGTCTCGTTCAGATCGGCAGCATTGCAGATATTGAAATGCCGGCAATGCCCGGACAAAAATTCCAGGGTAAGGTAACAAAAATTGCTGCTGTCGCTGATGCGCCCGGCAGAACCTTTGCTGCGGAGGTTTCGATACCAAACTCAGATGGCCGCTTACGTGGCGGCGTTTACGCCAATGTATATATACACGCCAATGACAAACCGAACGCTCTGGTTATCCCTCAGAGTGCTATTGTAATGCGCGAAGATCAAAGAACAGTCTTTGTAGTTGATAAGGACAACTTCGTCAAACGCAAAGTATTGACAACGGGCTATATAGGCGATGGTATTGTCGAAGTTTTTGAAGGTTTGGAAGAGAATGAACGCATTGTAATCGGCGGACAAAATAAAATAAGAGAAGGCAGCAAAGTTAAAATTGACGAGGAAGGTAGCGCAAAATGATTCGCACTTTCATTCATAGGCCTGTATTTACTACAATGTTCATATTGCTGCTCGTAGTTTTTGGTATAAAGGCCTATCCAAATCTCGGCGTAGACTTATACCCGGAGGTTGACTACCCTCTGGTCAGCGTCACTGTTACCTATGAAGGTGCAGCTCCGGAAGAGATGGAGACTTTAATTACCAAGCCTATTGAAAACAGGGTCAGTCAGGTTTCGGGCATAAAAACTCTGTCCTCCTCAATCAGAGAAGGTTATTCCCAAACTGTTCTTGAATTTGAATTAGGCGTCGATCCTAAAGAAAAGGCCAGTGAGGTGCGGGAGAAGGTTGCCTCTGTTCGTGGTAGGTTGCCTGATGATATAGATGAACCAATAGTACAGAGAGTAGACTTATCAGCACAGTCAATAGTTGCTTTTGTCTTGTCTTCAGATGTACGCAGTCGAGGCGAAATTCGCAAACTTGTCGAAGATGTGGTTTCGGATGAGCTGCAAAGAGTCGAAGGCGTATCGGAAGTAAATGTTTATGGCGCGGGTAAAAGAGAATTTAAGATTCAAGTTGATTCGCAAAAGCTTAATGGTTACGGCATACCTTTTCAGACTGTGTATAACATAATTAACAGTGAGAATATGAATACACCGGGCGGTTCTGTTAAGGAACACGGAACGGAACTGACGGTACGTACGCTTGGCAAATATAAGAATATTGATGACATAAAAAATGTTGTTGTCAGCAATCAAAATGGGCGCATTGTTAAGTTAGGCGATATAGCTAGTGTCCGTGACGATTGGGAGGAAGAAACATCATACGCTCGTTCGAACGGTGTTCCCAGTGTCGTGCTTTCTGTGCAAAAACAATCAAGAACCAATACCGTGGCTGTTACCGACGGTGTTATGGCAGCGATGGAAAAACTCAAGCAAAATGATTTGCCGCATGACATAAAGGTTGATATTATCAGAGATCAATCAATATATATTCGCGAAAATGTCAGCGATGTCTGGTCTTCGATTTTGTTCGGCGGATTCCTCGCGCTTTTGATAACTTATTTGTTTTTGCAAAACTTTCGTGCCACTGTTATTGGTGGATTAGCAATCCCAACCTCAGTAATTGCTACTTTCGTTTTAATGAAGCAGATGGACTTTACTCTGAACAATATGTCACTCATGGGCCTAAGTCTCGCAGTAGGTATGTTGATTGACGATGCTATCGTTTTGATCGAAAATGTTTTCCGCCATATGGAGATGGGAAAAGGGCCGTTACAGGCAGCACAGGAAGCAACAGAGGAACTGGCTCTGGCTATCCTGGCCACATCGCTTGCTTTGGTAGCGGTATTTATACCTATCGGAAGCATGGGGGAAATAGTTGGACAGTTTTTCTCTCAATTTGGTTTGACTGTTGCCTTTGCAGTTGCTTTTTCCACTATCTCAGCTTATTCGCTGACGCCGATGATGTCAGCTTACTGGTTGAAAAAGCCTAAGGAAGTTGGCGCAAGCAGTAATCCCCGTAACAAATACCTGCAGGTTGTATTGGATAAATTTGAAGCTGGTTTTCAAGAAACACGCAAATTTTATGGCGAAATCATGAAGATGGCAATTGGTCATCCCAAAAAGGTTATCGTTATATCCTGTGTGACATTACTCTTCAATTTTGCCTTTTTACCGTTCCTTGGTGTAGAGTTGCAACCTACCTACGATTCGGGAGAGTTTAGTGTAGTTATTAAAGCTCCTACTGGAACTGACTTGGAAAAAATGAAAAATATGGTCGAACCGGTTGAAGATGAAATCCGCGGCCTCAGCGAAGCTAAAATTGTCGCCATGAGGTTAGGCGGTGCAAGAACGCCAGTCAGCCAAGGGACAATTGACGTTAAGTTGGTTCCTGCGTCAGAACGCAAGCGTTCGATGAGCGAAGTCATGGATGAATTGAGATCAAAGTTAAAGAATGTTCCTGGCTTAAGCATTTCTGTCGTAACAGGACAGGGCGGCGGCCGCGGAGATAAAAGACCGGTTCAGGTTGGTTTGCGTGGTTCTGACATGGATGTTCTTGAAGGATATGCCCAGAATTTGGCTGAAATGCTTCGCCAACAGCCTGGCGCGACTGATATAGATATATCCACAGGCGAAGCGGAGCCGGAGGTTATCGTCAAAGTTGATCCATTGCGAGCTAGCGCGCTGGGCTTAAATGCTTCCAATGTCGGTGAAATCGTCAAGATGGCGTTTCAGGGCAAAACTACTTCCAACAGTTTTACTGTCGGAGATAATGATTATAGTGTTCGCATACAATTGAAAGATGATTACAGGAAGAATCTTGAAGATGTAAAAAATCTTATGGTTTCCACTTCGTCCGGCTCTTTTGTGCGTTTGGCGGATGTTGCGGATGTAGTTTTGGATTCCGGGCCTACACGCATTGATCGTGAAGATAGGCAAAGGCAGCTTGTTGTCTATGCTAATACTGTCGGTACAACTCCGGGAGAATTAATCCAAAAAATTGAGAAGGATTTGATACCACAGCTTAATATGCAGTTAGGCTATCGGTACAAGATGATTGGTCAGGCTGATATGATGAGCAAGACCTTCGCGGAAATTGCCAAGGCGCTTTTAATTGCCGTAATCATGATTTATATGGTTTTAGCGGCAGAGTTTGAAAGTTTTGTGCAGCCTCTTATTATAATGGTTGCTCTGCCGTTTGCGTTGATAGGTGCCATCATTGGCTTGCTGGTTTCAGGACAAACGATTAACATGATGTCCCTGATCGGGTTTACGATGCTTCTTGGTCTTGTTACCAAAACTTCAATCTTATTGGTGGATTATGCAAACCAGGCAAGAACCGCCGGCAAGTCCGTTAAAGAATCAATACTTGAGGCCTGTTCATTGCGTTTGCGTCCAATTTTGATGACAACGTTGTCCACAGTTCTGGGCATGATGCCAATTGCCCTAGGTATAGGAGCCGGTGCTGAATTAAGACAATCAATGGGTGTTGTGCTGGTTGGCGGTCTTGTGACTTCGACTATCCTGACTCTTGTTGTTGTGCCTTTGGTTTACATGTTGATTGAAGAATGGAAAGAGAAGCACAGAACAGAATAAAATCAAAAAAAGAGCACTCGTCAACGAATGCTCTTTTTTTATGCTACAGAGGCGTTCTTTCTATGTTATACTATGTTTGTTGATAATTTCAAAAAGGATGAAAGCTATGACGTACGAAGAAAGAATGAAAGAAATTCTTGAAGCATATAAGAATGGAAAACTTGATGCCAATCAGGTTCTTGAAAAAATACAAAATGCCGGATGCGAAGATTTAGGCTTTGCTAAAATAGATCATGCAAGGACTTTCAGACAGGGTTTCCCGGAGGTAGTTTATTGCGAAGGAAAAACATCTGAACAAAATGCCTTGATTATGGAAAAATTAAGTCAAAATCACGATAATATTCTTGGGACGAGAGCAAATACAGCTATTTTTGAAGCAGTAAAAGCCAAAGTTTCGGATGCTTTTTATCACGAAGCTGCCGGACTAATTACGGTTGAGCGGAATCCTCTTCCTCGCGATGCTGAGCGGAAAATAGCCGTAATTACTGCTGGCACCAGTGATTTACCCGTAGCTGAAGAAGCTGCTATTACCGCTGAAATTATGGGTAATCATGTTGAACGCATTTATGATGTTGGTGTCGCTGGTATTCATCGTTTATTTGAACGGCTGGAAACAATAAGGGAAGCGAATGCTCTAGTTGTCATTGCCGGTATGGAAGGAGCCTTGGCCAGCGTTGTTGGCGGTCTTGTTGCAAAACCGGTTATCGCTGTGCCGACAAGTGCAGGTTATGGCGCCAATTTCGAAGGTCTATCGGCGCTTTTAGGAATGCTTAATAGTTGTGCAGCTGGTGTAGCGGTTGTTAATATTAACAACGGTTTTGGCGCAGGTAGAATGGCCAGCATAATTAATCATATGAGGTGAACAAATGCAAGCTATCTATGTTGAGGCTTTTAGTGGAATAAGTGGCAATATGTTTCTTGGGGGTTTGCTGGATCTTGGTGTCTCCATTAAATATATTACTGATGAAATAGCAAAAATGCATTTAGGTAATTATGAAATTATTTATGATTCGGTGAAAAAGTGCGGCATAGAAGGCAGCTATTTTAACGTGCTGCTGCCAGAAGAACATGAACATTATGGTAGCCATCATCATGAACATCGCAATTTAGCAGATATTACTAGAATAATTAATGAGTCGGCGTTGAGCCAATCTGTCAAAGAGAAGGCACTGCGTGTTTTTAATGTTTTGGCTGTTGCTGAAGCGCACGTACATGGTAAACCGATAGATGAAGTACATTTCCATGAGGTTGGTGCTATTGACACCATAATAGATATTGTGGGTTCTGTGCTCGCATTGGAGTATTTAGGAATAGAAAAGGTTTACGTTTCCAGAATACAGACAGGATGTGGGTTTGTTCAGTGTGCACACGGATTGATGCCAATACCGGCACCGGCAACTGCTGAAATATTGAAAAACATTCCTCATTATCACGGCAATATAGAGAAGGAACTTGTTACGCCTACAGGTGCGGCTTTAATGGCTGCCTTGGCAGAGACGGTGGAAGATTTGCCCAATAATTTTTCTGGTAGTAGGATAGGTTATGGCGCTGGTACCTGGGATTTGTCTATACCTAATGTAGTCAGAATTAATCTTGGAGAAATTAACATAGAGAATAATGATTCTTTGCTTGTTGCAGAGTGCAATATTGATGATATGTCAAGCGAATTGTATCCGTTTGTATTTGAGAAACTCCTGTCAGTTGGTGCCTTGGACGTTTGGGTAACACCGATCATTATGAAAAAAGGACGTCCTGCAAATAAGTTATCATTGCTGGTTTCTGAAGAAAGACTGGAACAGATTGTTTTGACTGTGCTAAAGGAAACAAGTTCCTTAGGCTTACGGTATTATCCGGTTAAACGCAAAATTGCCTCACGCAAATTTATTGATACTGAGCTCGCAGATGGCACTGTTGCTGTTAAAGTAGCTAATTACAACGGAGAAATGGTAAATATCGCGCCTGAATACGAAGATTGCAGAAAAATTGCTGAGAAAACCGGTAAAGCTTTAAAGCAGGTTATGCAGGAAGCGATAAAAAAAGCAGAGGAAGAGCTCAATGATTGATTTTTCAAGTTATTTGGAAAATATTCGGCAACAACTTTGTTCGTTGCCTGATGTAGCGACAAAAGAAAAAGAACTGCCTTATGGGAGACAGTTCCAGATAGTCAGAGGCAATGAGAAGGTTGTTTTATCGGTTTACAAAGGAAAGAAAGGCATAAGTACAGTTTGGGGCGGGCAAGAAGGCTCGCTGATGAATTCTGTAATGGCAGCGATAGCACCTTCTGATGTTAAAAACTGTGTTGAAACGAACATTACAAACAAAGAGCTTACAAATTCAATCAGCCTTTTAGAAAATTGTGCCGGATTTAACGGTATCTGGGTAGGTTCAGATGAATCAGGAAAAGGGGACTTTTTTGGTCCGCTTGTAGTTGCTGCTGTTTTGGTAGATAGCAACATAGCACGAAAATTAATTGGGATTGGTGTAAAGGACTGCAAGGTATTAACCGATAAAGAGGTACACAGGCTTGCTCCTATCATTAAAGAAATTGCACCTATCAATGTAGTGCTTGCCTTGAAACCCGAGATGTATAACTACAGATATGAGCAATTGCGATTGGATAAGAAAAATCTTAATCATTTGCTGGCTAATGGGCATATTTCTGCTATACGAAAAGCTGTCCAGCAGCGGCAAGAGTGCAATTATGCTTTGGTTGACCAATTTTCAGCACATAGTGGAATCAGAGAGGCTTTGGAAAAAGAATTTGCTGATTTGATTGTGGTGGAACAAAAGCGCGCTGAAGCAGACATTGCGGTTGCAGCTGCCTCGGTTCTGGCCCGGGAACGTTTTTTAACGGTAATGGACGATTTATCAATTCTAGCTGGCAGGACCTTGCCTAAGGGTGGCGGCGAGATAGCGACTGCTAAGGCAAAAGAAATTAAAAATGAATTTGGCATAAAAATTTTGGAGAAACTTGTAAAAAAACATTTTTCCAACTTTAAAAAAATAAATTAAGAAGTAAAAAGCTTCCTTTTGTGTTAAAATTATTAAGAATGTTGATTAAATCAGCCTTCTAACGGGGTTTACACTATGAAATATTTGATTATAAACGCAGATGATTTCGGTTTACATGAATATATTAATGCAGGCATTGCCAGAGGTTTTAAGGAAGGGTGTATTACAAGCACTTCTTTAATGTGCAGCGCCCCCGCTTTTGACAATGCGGTAGAATTGGCTAAAGAGAACCATGAGCTTGGAATAGGCATACATCTTACTTTGGTTGGCGGTGTCAAGCCACTGCTGCCACCAGAAAAAATAACTTCTTTGCTTGATGAAAATGGGGTTTTCTCATCAGATTATCTACAATTCATAAAGAAATTTGCTTTTGGTAAAGTAGATCGAAATGAAATAAAAGCTGAATTATCAGCCCAGATAGAGCGAGGATTATCAACAGGTCTTACTATCACCCATTTTGACAGCCACCAGCACTTACACGTTTTACCTGGCCTTATTGATATAGTAATTGAACTTTGTAAAAAATATGGTATTGACAAGGTAAGAGTGCCTTCTGAAAATATTACATGGATGGGCGGTTATTCTGCCGGCGTGGGAAGGATTATAGGGCGCTTAGGACTTTCTATATGTTCAGAGCTGGCAAGGAGAAAGTTGAAAAATGCCGGGATTATCTTTCCTGACCATTTTTTCGGCATGTTAGCTGGCGGCAATTTGAATGATACTCTTGTTGAAACGATAATTGATAATTTACCTGATGGTTACAATGAAATTATGACTCATCCGGGATTACACGGTGATGAATTAGCTAATTTGTATCGTTGGGGATACCACTGGGAAGACGAATTATCAGCTTTTGTTACAAAGCAAAATATTGAGAAAATTAAATCAAAAGGAATTTCACTAATAAATTTTGGTGGGTTGAACTATGCGAAATAAGTTAATGGAACACTTTGTGGTTTTTTTTGTAGTGGTTGTCTTAACCTCTTGTGCTGTTATTTACTTTACTTTTGACATCCAAGCTTTGGAATATCTGACCATTTTTGAACCTTGGTCGGTAGCCGCTGTTTTGGGTGTTTTGTTTGTTGGGCTTTTTTTTGATGGTACCAGGTTAATAAACCTTACAAAGGCATCTGGCGAAAAACTTTCTATTGGTGACGCTGTTAACGTTGTTTTGAGCAATTATTTTTTAGCTTTAATTACTCCAGGAGCTAGTGGTGGCGCTGTAGCCCAGATATTATTTATGAAAAAGGCTGGTATTCCGGTTGCTAAAGCGACTGCGGTCGTAATTGTCCGTACGGCAATGTCTATTATGTTTCTGATTATGCTGCTCCCGTTTGTTTTGTTAAATGACAAGGCCCTTGTTGTTTGGTTCCCTACTAACGTTATTTTGACAATATGCTTTATTCTGTTTTTAATTCCGGTAGTTCTGGTTTTTTTTATGAATACACGCTATCCAGAACACTGGCTTTTTTTTATAACAAATAGGTTATCAAAAACCATGCGCCGCAAAGTTTTTCTCTGGTATAAAGAATTTCGTAAGGCGTCGTTTTTATTAGGTAAAAATCCGCTCGCCATTATCAGGGCATTTATTGAATCAGGGACAAGTTTACTTGCCATATATTCGGTTGTACCCGTTTTTATCAGCGGTTTTGGTCTTGATCTTTCGTATTCACTGGTATTGGGGCGAATGATTTTACTTAATCTCATATTGTACTTTTCACCTACGCCAGGTGGTTCAGGGATTGCAGAAGCCGGTTTTGTCTTGCTTTTTTCTCCATTGTTACCGAGTGGTACAGTTGGTATTATGGCAGTTTTATGGCGCTTTGCTTGTGAATATTTTCCGTTTTTGTTAGGCGGCGCAATTTGTATAAAAGCTTTTGGAGCAAATTTTTTCTCGAATATAAACTTTGGAAAGAAGTGTTAAGATGCGTATTTTGATTATAGGCGGAGCTGGCTTTATAGGTTCACATCTTGTGAACCTTTTGAATAATAATTATGAGCATGAGCTTGTGGTTGTCGATAATTTATCATCTGGAAGCAGAGATAATATTTCTTCTGCAATTAAATTTTATGAGATGGATATAAGGGATAACGATTTAGAAAAAATATTTATTGAAAATACTTTTGATGTTGTTATCAATCTGGCTGCCCAGACAATGGTGCCTTATTCACTGGAACACCCAGACGAGGACGCAGATATCAATATTCAGGGATTGATAAATGTTTTAAATTGCTGCAGAAAGTATTCTGTGCAAAGGATAATTTTTTCTTCCAGTGCGGCCGTCTATGGGAATAATACCAACGTTCCGTTAAAGGAAAATGAGAAATCTATGCCTAATTCTTTCTATGGCATAACTAAAATGACTGCTGAACATTATCTGCGTGTTTATAACGAATTGTATGGTATCGATGCAATCGTTTTACGTTTTGCTAATGTTTATGGCGAGCGCCAAGGTAATGGTGGAGAAGGGGGAGTTATCAGCATATTTGCAAAACGCATAGCTGATGGCTTGCCTATTTCATTGTTTGGCGATGGAAACCAGACACGTGATTTTGTCTACGCAGGCGATATTGCTGAAGCTATATCCGCTGCCCTTGATGTTAAAGGTTATCATATAATAAATATTTCGAATGCGGTTGAAGTAAGTATTAATGAGCTTATACAGAACTTTGCGCAGGTTGCGCAGAGAGAAATTAAGGTTGATTATCAGGAAGCCAGACTGGGTGATATCTATCGCTCGTGCTTGGATAATTCAAATATGAGGCAAAAATTGGATGTTTTACCTCAAACAACCTTGCAGGAAGGTTTGTTAAAAACATATGCTTATTTTGCCGAACTAGTGAGGGAGGATAAATAGCTTGGATAAAAGATTACGGGCACTATTGCTTTTGATTTTGCTGGGCTTTAATTTGTTTTATGGACTGGGTGACACACCTCTCCTTGATCCTGATGAACCGGTATATGCTGAAACAGCCAGAGAAATGATACAGTTTAGTGATTATATGTCACCAAGAATTTTCAATGATTTTTGGTATGACAAACCTCCGATGTATTATTGGTTGGTAGCTGGAACTTTTAATGTATTTGGTGTCAACGATTTCGCGGCACGTTTCCCCTCCGCTTTTATGGGCGTAGCTACTGTAATGATGTTCTATTATGCGGTAAAACGTCTTTTTGATGAAGAAACAGGTTTTTGGTCAGCACTTATACTGGGTACTTCATTAGAATTTTTCTATTTGGGAAAAGCCGCAGTTACTGATATGACACTTCTCTTCTTTATGACAGGCGCCATTTTGGCTTTTCTGAACAAGAAGTTCTTATTGATGTATGTGTTGATGGGCTTGGCTACTTTGACTAAAGGACCAATAGGAGTCGTATTCCCCGGTATAATTATCTTTCTTTATTTTCTTGCCAGCGGTGAATGGCGTACTTTGAAAAAAATGCATATTCTTTTGGGTGCAGTCATTTATTTTTTAGTGGCAGGACCATGGTATTATTTTATGTACCAAATACATGGACAAGTTTTTATAGACACTTTTTTTGGATTTCATAATATGACAAGATTTACTACGGCCGAACATCCCAACCGCGTGCTGTGGTATTATTACATACCGGTACTTTTAGTTGGCCTTTTTCCTTGGACCGGCATTTTATTTGATGCTGTGAAAAAGAGCATTACAGACAGTTCCGGGGATAGCTTTAAAAATCTGATGTTTATGCATATTTGGTGGATTTTTGTTTTTTTATTTTTTTCAATTTCAAAGACAAAGTTAGTGTCTTATATATTTCCGTTGTTTCCACCTTTAGCAATTATAATAGGCTGGAACATTGTAAGAGTCAGCAGGGAAAGATTCCCCCAAAAAGAGTGGGGGTTAGCCGTTCCCAGTCTTATAATGTTCGGTTTGCTTTCCGTTGTTTGGTTTCTTGGAGGCCAGCAATTACCGGAAATGAGTTTTGGCGCTACAGTTCTTGCAGGCATAACGCTGCTTTTGGCTTTAGGTATTGGCACGGCATTTTTGTATTTTAAGGATGTTCTTTTGGCTTCGTGGCTTCATGTTGTCGCTGGCATTCTCACAATGGTTGTTGTGTTTACTTTCATGTTACCGACGGTAAGTGGCAGATTCAGCGTTAAAACAGCTGCTGATTACTATATGGCTAATTGTGACAAGGGCGTTTCCGTACACATTGACAAATTTTTGCGACCAGGATTTATGTATTATGCAAATATTCCGGGGATTGAAATGAAACCGGAGACATCTGATTTTGCTGATTTATTTAAAACAGGTGAAACAAGATATATTGTCGTACGTGGACTCGAGTACCGAAGGCTTGTGAGTGCAGACAAAAATCGCCTCCAGTTAGTTTTTAATGAAAATGATATTTATATATTTAAGTTGGACTAAAAGTTGAATTGAGCATAAAAAAACCGGTTATTTAAATAAATAACCGGTTTTAATATTTATTGATTCTTTTACATTATAGGTGTGGTCGTGCTATCAGCTTGTTCAAAAACGAAAGCTGGTGAAGGATAGTAGAATTGGCAGTGTTGGGGTACAAAGTATTCTGTGGAAAAACGTTTTAACAGTGCATATGAAGTGCGTTCTTCAAAGTCAATTAGGTTGTCCTTATTTATATCTGCATCATCTACAATTACCAAAAGATATGGAGGCACAGTAGGAGCATTCTCCGGAACCTCATTACGATCCAGTGGAAGCCCTGGTACTACACGCAAATTACCAATAACTTCTTCATTTTCATTGCTCAAAGTACAGCGATAGGTATTTTGATATAGCGTTTTTGACAGCTTGACAGTATAAGCGGCTTGTTTCATAACTAAAGCACACATCCTTTAAAATTGTTATAATTTCAACATAAATTATAATAACATAAATTTTAAGGGCATGCAAAAGCATTGTTTATTTTTTAATTAACTTACAAAAAGAAAAAATACATTATACATTATAAAATATAATCATATCAGCAGGAAAAATTAGTATATATGTCGAATCGAATTTAAGATGTGTTTAATAAGGGAATTTTTGGGGGTGGTGAGTAAAAATAGTTGTATGAACATTACTTTCACACAAATTATTAAACAGGAGGGGTAGTTAATGAAAAAAATTCTTGCTTTTATGTTGGCTTTGACAATGTTTGGTACTTTAATTGCCGGTTGCGGGGGATCCGGTAAAGAGGAAAAGAAACCTGCAGCACAGAAATTTATAAATATCGCTACAGGCGGTACAGCTGGCACTTATTTCCCACTGGGTGGTGCTGTTGCTGATATCCTTAATAAGAATATACCTGGTGCTAATGCAAGTGCACAAAGTACTGGTGCTTCTGTTGCAAATATCAACCTGCTTCAACAAGGAAAAGTTGATCTTGCTTTTGTACAAAATGATATTGCCTATTATGCTGCAAATGGCGTTGAAATGTTTAAAGATAAAAAGGTTGCCGGTTTGAAAGGCATAGCTACTCTATATCCGGAAACAATACAAATTGTTGCTCTTGATAAATCCGGAATTACTTCTTTGGATCAGATTAAAGGTAAACGCGTTGCTGTAGGTGCAGCTGGCAGCGGTACCGAAGCAAATGCTCGTCAGATTTTGGAAGCTTATGGAATTACTTATAAAGATATAAGCGTTCAGTACCTTTCTTTCGGTGAGGCATCCAGTGCTTTGAAAGACGGTAATGTTGATGTAGCTTTTGTAACTGCAGGACATCCAACTGCAGCAATCCAAGATATTGCTACTCAAAACAAAGTAATTCTTATCCCGGTTGATGCTGCTAAGGCTGATGCCTTAATTGCAAAATATCCATTCTATACCAAAGTAAATATCCCTGCTAAAACTTATACTAATCAAGATGCTGACGTAAGTGCTGTTGCTGTACGTTGCATGTTGGTTGTATCTGAAAAAATGGATGCACAGTTAGGTTATGATATCACCAAGGCAATTTTCTCCAATCTTGATAGACTGAAAGCTGCTCATGCAGTTGCAGCAGTTGTTTCAAAAGCAACTGCTAATGACGGAATGTCGATTCAGCTCAATGCAGGCGCTGAAAAGTTCTTTAAGGAAAAATAAGCTTTGAGTGCAAATGGTATATTAAAAGACCGGACTCCGGAGTCTGCCGGTTTCCGGTCTTTTTTGAAGTTTAAAATTGTTTTGCTGATATCGGTCGTATTTTTTTTCTGTTTTTTGGGATTTTATGCTAATCAGTTGGTTGTAAGCTTGATTCCTGATTCTGGTCAGAAAAGATTAAGTTTTGATACTTATATTGATGATATATGGTATATAGAGTTTAATCATTCGGTGCAAAAAACACCAGTGCAGGAATATTTTCTTGTTCGAGGTGTTGACGATCTCCTTATGAAAGAAACAATATACCAGTCGCTTGGTGTTGGATTGCCATTCCTGCCGTCAGATGGGAAACTGAAAGTGACCAAGGATGGCCATTTCGTTTTGGCGATGAATCGAAAGTTTGAAACAGTTAAAGTAAGAACTGGTTTAGAGGCCTGCCCGAGAATTTATCATTCTGGTACCGTATATCCTATATATGAGATTTACGAGCCGGGAACACTAGTAGAAATTAAAGTGGAAAAGCGTTATAAAAGTTGGTTGTAATTTACAAGGAGGGCAAAATGAGCTCTGAAAATATCAAGGAAATGACCGCTGAAGAAGTTTTAAAAAAGTTTGATCAAGAATCAAACAAAAGGGAAATGACAGGAATATGGAATACAATTATCACAGCAATCTGCATTGCCTTTGCCACGTTCCAAATTTACACTGCTATGTTTGGAGTTTTGGATGCCCATTTGCAACGTGCCATACACCTGGCTTTTGGTTTTGCTTTAATTTTTTTGCTTTATCCCGCTAGCTCAAGTTGGTCGAAAACTTCAATGAATTGGTTCGATGTATTGCTAGCCATTTCAGGGGTTGGCAGTGCGATGTATATAGTTGTTTTTTATCAGGATCTGGTTTTAAGAGCGGGTTTTAACACGGAATTAGACTTTATTGTTGGTTTAATTGGCACAATACTGGTTTTTGAAGCTGCCAGACGTGTTGTCGGATGGCCAATGATCATTGTGGCTGCATTATTTATGCTGTATGCTTTGATCGGCCCATACATTCCTGGAATATTAGGCCACCGCGGTGTTAGTATGCAGGAACTGATCGGGCATTTGTTTTATACAACCGAAGGTATTTTTGGCATACCTATGGGTGTTTCTTCCACATTTATTTATTTATTCATACTTTTTGGCGCATATTTGGAAGCCACTGGTCTGGGTAAGTTTTTCATTGATTTAGCTAATGCGGTTGCTGGTTGGGCAGCAGGTGGCCCGGCAAAGGTAGCCGTTCTTTCAAGCGGTTTAATGGGTACAGTATCAGGAAGTTCTGTTGCAAATGTTGCCGGTACCGGTTCTTTTACCATTCCTATGATGAAAAGACTTGGCTACAGGCCTGAATTTGCAGGTGCTGTAGAAGCTGCTGCTTCTACAGGAGGACAACTTATGCCGCCAGTTATGGGCGCAGCGGCTTTCTTGATGGCTGAATTCGTAGGTGTTCCATACATGACCGTTGTAAAGGCTGCAGTTATACCGGCTTTATTGTATTATACCGGTGTATGGCTCGGCGTTCATTATGAGGCAAAAAAATGTGGCTTGAAGGGTATTCCACGCGAAGAATTACCTAAGTTCAAGGAACTTTTCGTTGAAAAAGGCCATTTAGCTATTCCTCTGATTATAATTGTTTATTTGCTAGTCACAGGCTATACGCCAATGCGTGCTGCGCTTTTTGCAATTGGTTTATCTTTGGTATGTTCCTGCCTTCGCAAATCTACCAGGATTGGATTCAAAGACGTTATTGATGGTTTGGTTAATGGATCCAAGGGAGTTCTTGGTGTTTTGATAGCTTGTGCAACTGCAGGAATAATAATTGGTGTTGTAACCAAAACAGGTGTTGGCTTGAAGATGGCTACCGTGCTGCTAGATTTAGCTGGCGGAAAATTGTTGCCGGCAATGTTCTTTACAATGGTTACCTCTTTGATTTTAGGTATGGGTGTTCCGACGACTGCAAACTACGTTATTACTTCTACAATTGCAGCGCCAGCATTAGTTCAGATGGGCATCCCAGTACTGTCGGCTCATATGTTTGCTTTTTATTTTGGTATTGTTGCTGATGTTACGCCTCCGGTTGCACTGGCAGCATATGCCGGAGCTGGTATTTCAGGAGCTAATCCTTTAAGGACAGGTGTTGTTGCGGCAAAACTGGCGATAGCTGCTTTCATTGTTCCTTATATCTTTGTTTTATCACCAGAGATTTTAATGATTAATGGAACTGCTAGCGGCATCCTTGTTGCTACTGTCACTGCTTTAATAGGAATGTGGGGCATAAGCATAGCAATGATAGGTTATTGCATCAAAAATACTAATTTAGTACAAAGAATATTATTTTTCTTTGGCGGTTTACTTTTAATTGACCCAGGTACAATGACTGACGTAATAGGTATCGCTATTTTGGCAGGAGCCTATGCATGGCAGAAGTTTGAAATTAAGAGAGAAGCCAAAGCAATAGACTGATTATAGTAATAGTATTTAAAACCTCTGATTAGTTTAAGCATTTAATGCTCAATTAACTTATCAGAGGTTTTTTCTTTGCAAAAGACGAGTTCTTGCATTATCGCTTTCAGCAGGGTATAATGAAGTTTAAGGTGAATGATCGGCTATAACCCCAGCTAGTTGGAGATCAATTGAGCGGAAAACTTAAAATGAAAAACAGGAGGTGTGTTTTTTGAACAAAACACAACAAAAACTTAATATTATACCTTTGGGTGGTTTAGGTGAGATAGGCAAAAATATGACTGTATTCAAATACGGTGAAGATATTATTATTGTCGATGCTGGCCTTGCTTTCCCTGAAGATGATATGCTTGGAATTGATCTTGTAATTCCTGATATTTCTTATCTGATGGAAAATAAAGACAAAATTAGAGCTATCTTTTTAACGCATGGGCATGAGGACCACATTGGCGCGCTACCTTATGTTTTGAAAAAATTAGATTTGCCAGTCTATGGTACCGCTTTGACGTTAGGCATTCTGCAAGGTCGCCTGAAACAAAACGGTGTATCTTCTTCGCAGTTAAAAACAGTTCAACCAGGTGAATTTATTCGTGCTGGTTCTTTTAAAGTTGAATTTATCCGAGTAAACCATAGTATCCCAGATGCTGTAGCGATGGCTATCCATACTCCTTTAGGTGTGGTTTTGCATACCGGTGACTTCAAAATTGACCAGACACCAGTTGACGGACAGGTTACTCAATTCAGTAAACTGGCAGAGCTTGGTAACCACGGTGTATTGATGCTATTAGCCGATAGTACCAATGTCGAACGTCCTGGTTATACACCTAGCGAAAAAATAGTGGGTAAAACATTTGATGAAGAATTTCGCTATGCCAAAAGCAGAATTATTGTTGCAACATTTTCTTCCAACGTGCATAGGATTCAGCAAGTTGTTGAGTCAGCAGCACGCTACAACAGGAAGGTTGCGATTATTGGCCGCAGTATGGTTAATGTAGTTAATATTGCAACGGAACTTGGTTATCTTAATATACCTGAGGGAACTTTGATTGATATTGATGAAACAAATAATTACAGACCTGAACAGGTAGTTATAATAACTACAGGGAGTCAGGGCGAGCCTATGTCTGCACTTACCAGAATGGCAATGAGTGATCATAAAAAGGTTGGCATAGTACCTGGTGATACAGTTATTATTTCTGCTACGCCGATACCAGGCAATGAAAAAGGTGTTTCCAGAACAATAGATCATCTCTTTAAGCTTGGCGCAGAAGTTATTTATGAGAAATCATTAGGTATCCATGTATCTGGCCATGCCAGTCAGGAAGAAATTAAGCTTATGCATAATCTTTTGCGTCCTAAATTTTTTATGCCGGTGCATGGAGAATACAGGATGTTGGTAAAACATTCTAAGTTAGCTCAATCCTTAGGTATGCCGAAAGAAAATATTGTCATAGCTGAAAATGGTTCTGTTGTTGAAGTGACAAAGGAATCTGTAGGGATTAATAGTAAGGTTACTGCCGGCAAAGTCCTTGTTGACGGACTTGGTGTAGGTGACGTTGGCAACATCGTTTTACGTGACCGCAGACAATTATCACAAGATGGCATATTAATTGTTGTTGTAACAATTGATAAACAGGATTGTAGCGTAGTAGCAGGTCCGGATATTGTTTCCCGTGGATTTGTCTATGTGCGTGAGGCAGATGATTTGATGGAAAATGCTAAGGAAAAAGTACAGATAGCCCTTAATAAATGCCAGGAGAACGGTGTGTCCGAATGGTCAGCTATAAAATCAGCCGTCCGTGATTCCTTAAGCAGATACTTATATGAAAAAACACGCAGAAGACCGATGATTTTGCCAGTGATTATGGAAATATAATTATAAGCATAATCTAATAGCTGTGGGGTGCATGATTTGGATAATAGAGCAAAGAAAGACAAGAAAGTAGTTAGTAATCAAAAGGAGCTGTTTGGCGTAGTTTTGGTTACTTTGGCAGTATTTATGTTTCTTACGCTTTATGGTCTGAATATGGGTAGTCTTGGAGCTTTTACTGCAAAATTTTTGAAACATTTTTTAGGTAAAGCAGCATTAATCTTTCCTGCTTTTTTGTTCTATCTTGGAATTAATTACGCAGTCAGACATCAGGGAATTACAATCAACCGATTATTCTTTTCGATTATACTGTTATTACTTTGCTCTTTAGGGTTGTTACACCATTTTTATACTCCTCTCGGAGAAGAGGTATTGGCAGAAAGATTGCCGGAAGGGGCAGGCATTGTTGGTGGGTTTATTCTTTTATTCCTGCGAAGGCTGGCTGGTGTTCCAGGGGCGATAATTGTACTTTCAGCCGGTATCATTTGTGCACTTTTGGTTTCTGGTAAATTCTCCATCAAAGATTCTGTTGACCTTACTGAGAATGGTGTAAAAAGTGCTGCAGATTCTTTAAACCAGGTTAAGGAACAAATTAGGGAGAGACGAACATTTTATGACCAGGAAAAATTTCCGGACTATGAAAGTAAACCCCGAATTGTTGAATCAAATGATTTACCAGTTAAGGAAAAGAAAACTATACCAGAATTAAAAGAAGCTGATGTTGGATTATTCAAAACTGACATTGTTTCAAATGCAAACGGCTACAAATACCCGCCAATGTCGCTTTTGCACCAGTTACCACGTGCAAAACAGACAATATTAAGTGAGGAGACACAAGAGCAAAGCCGAATTTTGGAACGCACGCTTAATGATTTTAATGTGCGTGCCAAAGTAGTTAATATCACTTGTGGACCGTCAGTTACAAGATTTGAACTGGAACCCGCTCCAGGTGTGAAAGTTAGCCGCATTGTAAATTTGTCAGATGATCTGGCCCTGAAACTTGCAGCTCCAGGTATTCGTATTGAGCCAATTCCCGGCAAAACAGCAATAGGTATAGAAGTTCCTAACTTAAAAAATGAAGCTGTACCATTTCGCTCAATAATTGATTGTGACGTAATAAAAAAAACAAAGAATAAACTTTGTGTTGGATTAGGAAAAGATATCGCTGGTAATATTGTTACTGCTGATCTTGGAAAAATGCCGCATCTTTTGGTTGCTGGTTCTACTGGTTCTGGTAAAAGCGTTTGTATTAATACGATAATTGCCAGTATCCTGTTCAGGACGGCACCTGAGGAAGTAAGATTAATACTCGTGGACCCTAAAGTAGTGGAACTGACTAATTATAATGGTATTCCACATTTGCTTACTCCAGTTGTCACCAACGCGAAACAAGCTGCTTCGGCTTTACACTGGGCTGTTGTAGAGATGGAAAGGCGCTATTCTTTATTTGCCGAGACTCAGGTTCGTGAGATTAATCGTTACAATGAAGTGGTAGATGATAAATTACCATTTATAATTATCATTATAGATGAGTTAGCAGATTTAATGATGGTTGCTGCTGTCGATGTGGAAGACGCTATTTTACGTTTAGCACAAAAAGCCAGAGCTGCCGGGATTCATTTAATTTTAGCGACGCAAAGACCTTCTGTAGATGTCATTACCGGCATTATCAAAGCTAACATACCATCAAGGATTGCGTTTGCGGTTTCTTCTCAGACTGACTCAAGAACTATTTTGGATATGGGTGGAGCTGAGAAGCTTCTTGGTAAAGGGGATATGCTCTTTTATCCAATTGGAGCCAACAGACCTCAACGAGTTCAGGGTGCTTTTGTATCGGATGAAGAATTGGACAGATTGGTTAATTATATTAAGTCGCAATCTATTCCTATTGATTATTCTGATGCCGTTACAACGCAAGAGCTTGAAAGTGACACTAAGAAATCACAAAGTAATGTCAATAATGATGGTATGATTGAAGATGAGCTGTTCGAAGATGCAGTCCGGTTGGTAATGGACACACGTCAAGCATCTTCATCTATGTTGCAAAGAAAGTTCCGCATAGGATACACAAGAGCTGCACGTTTGGTTGATACGATGGAGGAATATGGAATTATTGGACCGGCCATGGGCAGTAAACCGCGTGAATTAAAAATGAACCAGTCAGAAATTGAAACAAGATTTTTTACTAAGAATCAGTAAATTGCCCAGGAGGTATTGAAATGTCGAGTGTTGGGGAAATTTTGAAAAATACTCGTGAAGCCAAGGGAATTACTATTGAGCAGGTAGCTGAAGCAACAAGTATCCGAGTATTGTATTTAGAAGCAATAGAAAGTGAGCAGTTTAAGCTGGTCCCCGGAGAGGTTTATTTAAAAGGATTCATTCGTAATTATGCTAATTTCATAGGTCTCAATGGACCTGCTATGGTAGAAAAGTATAAGGAACAGGTTGAGGCCAACAAAAAACACGAGCATCCAGTTCAAGCCGAGACAAACGATATTCAGCATAAGCAAACAGAGAAAATTGGCCAGAGTAAAACCAAATTAGCTAAGCCAGATTCTTTTACTATTATGTCATTTCTGGGAAAATTTGTTACAACTAGAAATATTGCCTTCTTAGCAGGATTTGTTGCAGTTATAGCGGCAGGGAGTTTTCTCAGCAGCTTTTTCAGCGGCACTAAAGAGAGTGAGCCAGCTAAGACTAAGCAGACCGCTGTTGAGTCAATGCAAAGTGAATCTGCTAATAAAGCACAAGCAGATTCTGTATTAAAAGACCAAAGCGGGAATTATATTGTAAAGAATTCTGCAAATATTGATGCGCAAGTTGAATTTAGCGGAGATTGCTGGACTGAAGCTTATGCTGATGGTAAAGAAGTATTTATGGGCATGATGTCCGCAGGAAAGACTGTTAATTGGAAAGCTGAAAAAGAGTTACAAATAAAAGTTGGTAATGTCCGTGTTGCAAAAATTATTTGCAATGGACAGTTAGTACCTTATGCGCCTGATGAGAATGGTATTGTAGTGCGCACATTTAAGAGATAGTTTTTGGAGGATAACTAATGAGTGAATTTTTGCCGACTACGCTTGAAGAAATAAATCAGCGTGGGTGGGAACAAATAGATTTTTTATTTATTAGCGGTGACGCTTATGTTGATCACCCTTCTTTTGGCCCGGCAGTAATATGTCGGGTTCTTGAGTCTAAGGGATACAAAATTGGTATGCTTAGTCAGCCGGATTGGAAAACAGAAAAAAGTCTGTCTGCTTTAGGCAAACCGCGTCTTGGCGTACTTATTTCAGGGGGAAACCTTGATTCCATGTTATGCCATTATACTGCTGCCCGCAAATTACGCAAAAAAGATAATTATACGCCGGGTGGAATTATGGGAAAACGTCCTGACCATGCAACTGTTGTTTATTCTAAGCTGGCAAAGAAAGTTTGGCCTGATTTACCAGTTATTATCGGCGGTATTGAAGCTAGTCTGCGCAGATTTGCTCATTATGATTATTGGGAAAACAAGTTATTGCCATCCATTCTTATTGAAAGCGGAGCCGATCTGCTTATTTACGGTATGGGTGAAAAGCAAGTTGTTGAAATAGCTGATTACCTTGCAGGCGGCGCTGATATCAGTACAATTCATTATGTGCGTGGTACTTCGTATATTTGTGATGATTTGCAGGATGTTGCAGAACAGTATGTATCATTGCCGTCATACGAAAGCATACTTCAAGACAAAAAATTATTGGCAAATGCTTATAAATTACAAAGTGATGAACAGGACCCGTTTTATGGCAAGATTGTCGTTCAGCAGTCTGCGAGTAGGTATGTAGTACAGAATCAGACAACATATCCATTGACTGAAGAAGAAATGGATGCTATTTATGATCTCCCTTATTGCAGGACGTATCATCCAAGCTACGAGAAATTAGGCGGCGTTCCGGCAATTGAAGAAGTTAAATTTAGTATTATAAGCCAACGCGGTTGTTTTGGCAGCTGTTCATTCTGCGCAATTCATTCGCATCAGGGAAGGATTATTCAGTCACGCAGTCACGAATCGATTTTGCGGGAAACTAAGCTGATAACCGAACTGCCTGATTTTAAAGGTTATATTCACGATGTCGGCGGGCCGACTGCAAATTTCAGACATCCGGCATGTTCAAAACAGTTAAAGACTGGCGCCTGCAAGCATCGCCAGTGTTTATTTCCTGATGTATGCCCCAATATAGATGCTGACCATAGCGATTATATAACATTGTTGAAAGAAGTCAGGGCTTTGCCGGGAATTAAGAAAGTCTTCATAAGGTCTGGTATTAGATATGATTATCTATTGGCAGATAAATCTAATGAATTTTTGGACGAACTTTGCCGTTATCATGTCAGCGGACAGCTAAAAATAGCACCGGAACATATTTCGCCTGCCGTTCTTAAATATATGGGTAAGCCTGGTAAAGAAGTTTATTTAAAATTTATGCGAGCGTTTAATAAGAAAAACCAGGAAATTGGTTTAAAACAATATGTAGTGCCGTATTTTATTTCAAGTCATCCAGGCTGCACTATAAGTGATGCTGTGGAATTAGCTGAATTCCTGCGTGATACCGGTCATTATCCGGAACAGGTTCAGGACTTTATACCAACTCCGGGGAGTTGTTCGACTGCTATGTATTATTCAGGGGTCGACCCCGTGACGGGAAAGAAAGTTTTTGTAACGCAAAATCCGCATGAAAAGGCTATGCAAAGAGCGTTGATGCAATATAATAATCCTAAGAATAGGACTTTGGTAAAAGAAGCGCTGCAAATGGCAAATCGTCTTGATTTAATAGGGAATGATTCTAAATGCTTGCTTCGTTTGTCTCAGGCACATCAAACCTCGGGATCAAAAGTTAAAGGTAAAGTGTTCCAAAAGGATAATGCACGTAAGGACACAAGAAACTCTAAGCTTCGCAAGAGATAAGTGAGGGTTTATGCGCATGATTAAGCATAAAAGTTGGCTTTTACTTCTGCTGGTTATCATCTGCTTTTGGGTTTTACGTTTTGACGGTATTCAGACAGCTAGTGTAAATGCTGCACCTGAAAATACAATAAAAGTTTATTCGGTTTTGCCTGAAGATTTGACCAGAGCTTTGTTAAATGAATATCAGGAGAAAACCAAAACTAAATTAGTATATAAGCTTGCTGATAAAGGACAAACGATTTCTGTCGATGGAGAAGGTTTCGATTTAATCATCGCTCCCAGGGAAACGATGATTAAGTTGTCTTCCGATGGAAAACTGCTTAAACAAGCGTCGGGCAAAGATAAATTGCCACCGGCATTACAGGATTCAGATGGCTATTGGACGGGCGTGTGTTATGATCCGTACGTGTTTCTGGTAAATTACGCCTACTCTCGTAAGGTTGGTCAAAGGAACTTGTTGTCCTGGAACGATATCACCAAGCAGAGTGATATCGTTATCAGCATGGAGGACCTTAGTACGACGCCGGAAATGAGGTATTTTCTTTCGGCTTTGGCAAGTAAGCAGGGCGAAGAAGAAACGTTTAGTTTATTAAAAAATATTAATAGAAAAATTAATCAGTATGCAAAGTTTGCCATCAGTCCAATTCGATTAACAACAATTGGGGAAGCAGATTTGGCTATTACCTCAAGAAATAAGGTAATAAAGTATATTGAAAATGATTTTCCAGCCTATATTGTTGAACCTGTTGAAGGATTTCCTGCTCAGGTTTTTGCAGCTGGAATGGGGAAGGCTTCAACAAAGGGAGAATTTTGCGAAAAGATAATTAGTTGGCTGGTTAACGCTGAAGATGCTATAATTGTTACCGAAAAACTAGGATATGGCTATCTGTTCATGTCACAAAATAAGTTTGAAAATGAAGCTAATAGAGAAAGTCTGCTTTGGGTTAACGATAAATATCTGAGCGAGGAGAAGCAGACGGAATTAGTTGAAAAATGGCTGCAAAATGTTAGATTTGCTGATAAGTGATTGAAAGGGTGTTTTTTTTGAAAATAGGTTTAGTAAGTCTTGGCTGTCCAAAAAATCTTGTCGATTCTGAAACAATGCTTGGTATAATTGAAGACAGGAAAATGACAATCACCAATAATCCTGAAGAAGCCGATATAATTATAGTAAATACCTGTGGCTTTATTGAGTCAGCGAAGGAAGAATCAATAAATACTGTTCTGCAGATGGCAGAATATAAAAATGAAGGTAACTGCAAGTATTTGATTTTAGCTGGCTGCCTAGGTCAAAGATATTCAGAAGAATTGCTTAGTGATATTCCAGAGGTAGATGCTATAGTTGGTACGGAGTGTTATACTGAAATTGGGCAAGTAATAGAAAGAGTACTGCAAGGTGAGAGATTTATTTGTTTGCAGCCTGCACCTGGTTCGGAAAATGAAGCTGGCACGATGCCGAGGATATTGACAACACCGAATTATACGGCTTATTTAAAAATTGCTGAGGGCTGTGATAATTGCTGTTCTTATTGTATTATACCGAAAATTCGCGGACCTTATAGAAGCAGACCGTTTGAAGATATTTTGGCTGAGGCTGAAGCTTTGGTTAGTAGTGGTGTCAAGGAGTTAATTCTGGTTGCGCAAGACACGACTCGCTATGGTGAAGACCTGTATGGTTCTTTGCGCTTGGCAGAATTGCTTAAAGAACTTAATAAGCTGGAAGATTTGAGATGGGTAAGAATATTGTATTGTTATCCACAATATTTTACAGATAACTTAATTGAAGCAATAGCTAATTGCGATAAAGTATGCAAATATGTGGACATTCCTTTGCAACATATAAGTGATTCTCTTCTAACCAGCATGAATCGTCCTGATACAAAAGAACAGATAGTTACGCTGCTTGCAAAATTAAAAAAACGTATACCTGATATTTGTATTCGCACGACTTTTATAGTTGGTTTCCCAGGAGAAACTAAGGCAGATTTTGATGAACTCAAAGCATTTGTTGCTGAGCAAAAATTTGCTTGCGCAGGTGTCTTTACCTACTCGCAAGAAGAAGGTACGGTAGCCGCATTGATGCCTAATCAAATAGAAGATGATTTGAAACAGGATCGGTACCACGAACTAATGGCCATTCAAGCTCATGTTTCTGAGGAAATCCACATCGGTCTCGAAGGAAAAGTCCTTGATGTTCTTGTAGAAGGATTTGACGAAGAAAATAAGAACCTTGCCAGCGGCAGGTCCTACAGAGAAGCTCCTGAAATTGACGGCAGCATATTTATTGAAGATGCAGCTGGAATAAAAGTCGGAGAATTCGTTAAAGTTAGAATTGTACAAGGTTTTACTTACGAATTGGTTGGAGAGCTGGCATAGTTCGCTAGGAGGTCAAGTAAAGATGATTGTCGAAGTAATTAATACTGGATCTGAATTACTGCTTGGTGATATTTTAAATACTAATTTTCAATATTTATCCAAAGCGTTGAATCAGAAAGGGTTTGATGTTTTATATCAGACTACTGTAGGTGATAATGAAACCAGATTGAGAGAAGTATTAAAAATAGCTCTCGCTCGTGCTGATATTATTGTTACTACCGGTGGACTAGGCCCAACGCGCGGTGATATTACTAAAGAAATGGTTGCTTCTGTACTTGATCTTCCATTAGAACTTAATCTGGAAACGCTGGAAAAAATTAACCAATTTTTTATTCATAGAGGCATTTGCATGCCGGAAAATAATGTAAAACAGGCGATGATACCGCAAGGAGCATGCATTTTAAGAAATGATGCCGGGACTGCTCCCGGATTGGCGGTTGAAGCCGAGGATAAGTTGATAATTCTCTTACCTGGACCGCCTAATGAAATGAAACACGTATGTAATGAGCAAATGTTACCTTTTTTAGAAGAACATTTTGCACAACAAGGAATTATCCACTCCAAAGTTTTGCGTCTTAAGGGAATTGGTGAATCAACTGTTGCCGAAAAACTAGACGATATTATTATGTCGCAGACCAATCCAACGATTGCGATTTACGCAAGAAGCGGCGAAATTATTATCAGGATTACGGCAAAAAGTGTTGATTATGCTATGGCAGAAGGCATGATAGCCGAAATGGAAGCTGAAGTGCGCAACAGGCTGGAGGATAATATATATGGCGTTGATAACGAGTCTTTAGCAAAAAAGCTTGGTGAAGAACTGCTAAAAAGAAATAGTACGATATCTTTTGCGGAATCATGCACGGGTGGTTTAGCCAGCAGTATGCTGACTGACATACCAGGGAGTTCTGAATATCTTTTGGGTTCAGTTGTTTCTTATAGTAATGAGGCAAAGGCTAAGGTTATAAACGTGTCTGAAGATAGTTTAAAGAAATATGGGGCAGTAAGTGAGCAGGTCGCACTTGAAATGGCGGCTGGTGTTCGAACCCTTTTTAGTACCACACTTGGTGTAGGTATTACTGGGATTGCCGGACCTGGCGGTGGCTCAAGTGAAAAACCTGTTGGCTTGGTATATATGGCTATAGCGAGTGAAAAAGGAATTGTTTGCCAAAAACATAAGTTTCATGGCTCTCGAACTGATAACAAATTGCGTAGTGTATTAGCCGCTTTTTCGCTGGCTTTGGACAAATTAAATGAAGAATTTTAGGAGGAATTATGACAAACAACACAAAAGAAATGTTCGGTGATTTACTGTTAGACAAAAAGATAGTAACTGCGCTGACAGACATGGGTTTTGAAGAACCATCACCAATTCAGAGAGAAACTATACCAATCGTATTAGAAGGTAATGATGTTATAGGACAGGCACAGACAGGTACTGGTAAAACAGCAGCCTTTGGTATTCCTATTGTCCAGAATATTACAGACCATCGTCATATCCAGGCACTGGTTATGACACCGACCCGCGAATTAGCAATACAAGTCGCAGAAGAAATTGGTAAGATCGGCCAAACCAAACGTATAAAAGCATTACCTGTTTACGGCGGCCAACCGATTGACCGTCAGATTCGCTCCCTGCGTAGTGGTGTGCAGATTGTTATAGGTACACCAGGTAGACTGCTTGACCATATTCGTAGAGCAACTATTAAACTTGATACTATTAAGTTCCTTGTCGTAGATGAAGCTGATGAAATGCTGGACATGGGTTTTGTTGAGGATATGGAAGAGATTATGAAAAACCTCCCTGCAGAACGCCAGACATTGCTTTTTTCCGCTACAATGCCGCGCCCAATACTCAGCTTAACTAAAAAATATATGAAGGCACCAAAGCTTGTCGCCATACACAAAGAAGTGGTTACTGCGCCTTCTGTTGACCAATATTATTATGAAACCAAAGACAAGGTTGATGGCTTGTGCCGTCTGCTTGATGTTGAAATTAACGGAAAGCTTATCATATTCTGCCGCACCAAGAAAGGTGTTGACGAATTAGTAATAGCTCTTGGCACACGTGGTTATTTGGCAGAAGGTTTGCATGGTGATTTGAGCCAGAACCAACGTGACCGTGTAATGAAGAAATTCCGCGCAGGACGCGTTGATATTCTAATTGCCACTGACGTTGCCGCACGTGGTTTGGACATTGAAAATATTACGCATGTTGTTAACTTTGATATTCCGCAAGATCCTGAGAGTTACGTACATCGTATCGGAAGAACTGGCCGTGCAGGCAATAAAGGTGTTGCATTAACTTTTATTACTCCACGCGAATTCCGTCAACTTAAGTTGATTGAAAAAGCCGTTAATATCAAAATAGTTCGTCGTCAATTGCCGACCGAAGCCAACGTGCTTGAACGTCAGAGAGAAATGATAGTATCAAAACTGCAGAGTGTTTTAGACCAAAATAATTATAGCGATTATTTGCCTATTATTGGTTCTTTGCTGAAAGACTACAATCCAGAAGAGATTGCTGCTGCTGCTGTTAAATTGATGCAGGAAGGCAACAAGGCTTTGGAAACACCTGCTGAAACAACTGTTGCTCCAGATTTGGGAAATACCGGCGCTAAGCCTGGCATGGTTCGTATGTTTATAAATATAGGACGCAGCCAAAAGATTACTGTTAAAGACATTATTCAGTCCATCGCTATCGAAGCTGACGTTCCAGGTAAAGATATCGGCATGATCAGTATTTATGATAAATTTACCTTTGTTGAGGTTCCGGAAGATGTTGCTGAGAAGGTTCTGGCAGTAATGCATCGTAACACTATCAAGGGCTACAAAGTTAATGTTGAACCAGCACGTGCAAGAGATTAAAGAGAAGTATAATTAATAACAGTGGAAGTAGTTTTTCTAGCTTTGAAAAACTACTTCCATATTTTTGTTATTTTTTGATGTGAATTAGTAAAAATCATTATAATTTATTAAAAAATAAAGGTAATTTCATATTTATGTCGAATAATCAGCAGGTAGCTCAAAATGTGTGGATATAAGAGGAGGTAACTATCAGATGCATAGTTATAGCATGCAGCTCGGTGGCAGGACACTGACTATCGAAGCAGGAAAAATTGCAAAACAGGCAAATGGCTCGGTAATGGTACGTTACGGCGACACGGTAATCGTTGTTGCTGTTACAGGAACAAAGGTTCCAAGGGAAGGTGTAGACTTTTTCCCACTGACAGTAGATTTTGAAGAAAAAATGTATGCTGTAGGAAAAATTCCTGGCGGCTTTATAAAAAGGGAAGGTAGACCGAGCGAGACTGCTATTTTGACTAGCAGATTGATTGATCGTCCAATCAGGCCGATGTTCCCGGATGGTTATCATAACGACGTTCAAATAGTTGCGACAGCAGTATCAGTTGACCAGGATAATCCGCCTGACATGGCAGCTATGATTGGTGCATCCTGTGCACTTTCCATTTCGGATATACCGTTTGACGGTCCTATCGCCGGTGTACGTATCGGTTTAATTAATGGTGAATTTATTGTTAACCCGAACGTTGAACAGACAAAGATTAGCGAATTGAGCTTAGGCGTAGCCGGAACTAAAGATGCTATCCTTATGGTAGAAGCAGGCGCCAAAGAAATTTCTGAAGAAGTAATGCTTGACGCAATTTGGTTCGCACACGATGTCATTAAAGACATAGTTGCTTTCCAAGAGAAAATTCAGGCTGAAATCGGTAAACCAAAAATGGAAGTCCCGGTTTATGTTCCGCCTGTTGAAATCGTCGAAGACATTAAGGCTTATGGCGCAGAAAAACTGAAAGCCGCTTTAATGGATTCTGACAAACTTCGTCGTGAAGAAATGGTATCTCAAGTTAAAAAAGAAATCGCTGAAGTTTTCAATGAGAAGTATCCTGAAAACGGCAAAGACGTTGCGTATGTAACTCAAAAACTGATTAAAACAGTTGTTCGCAGAACAATTTCAGTTGATAAAATTCGCCCGGATGGACGTCAACTAGATGAGGTGCGCCCGGTAACCTGTGAAGTGGGCTTGCTGCCGCGTCCTCATGGTTCATCATTGTTCACGCGTGGTCAAACACAAATCCTCAATGTCTTAGCTTTGGCACCATTGCGTGAAGTACAGATTATTGACGGAATTGGTGTTGAAGAAACCAAACGTTATATCCATCACTATAATTTCCCTCCGTACAGCGTAGGCGAAACAAAACCACTTCGTTCTCCGGGACGTCGTGAAATTGGTCATGGTGCTTTGGCAGAAAGAGCATTGCTGCCTGTTATTCCTTCTGAAGAAGAATTCCCGTATGCAATTCGTCTTGTTTCTGAGGTATTGGAATCAAATGGCTCGTCTTCAATGGGCAGCGTCTGTGGCAGTACATTGTCCTTGATGAATGCTGGTGTGCCAATTAAGGCACCTGTTTCTGGTGTAGCAATGGGTCTTGTTAAAGATGGTGACTATTTCACTATTCTGACCGACATTCAAGGTTTGGAAGATGCTCTTGGTGATATGGACTTCAAGGTTGCAGGTACTGAAAAAGGTATTACTGCAATTCAAATGGATATTAAAATTGATGGTATCAACAAAGAGATTTTCCAACAAGCCTTGGCACAAGCGAAAAAAGGCCGTGCTTTCATTCTTGGTAAAATGCTCGAAGCTATAGCAGAACCGAAAAAAGAGCTCTCTCCATATGCGCCTAAAATCACAACAATTACGGTAAATCCGGACAAAATTCGCGATATCATCGGGCCTGGCGGTAAAATGATTAAAAAAATTGTTGAAGAAACCGGTGCTAAAATTGATGTCGACGACAGCGGTAAAGTTTTTGTGGCAGCTGTCAACAGCGAATCCGCCCAGAAAGCGATTGACATGATTGAGGGTATCGTTGCTGTTGCTGAGGTTGGCAAAGTTTATACTGGCAAGGTTACCAGACTGATGAATTTTGGCGCTTTTGTCGAAATACTTCCTGGTAAAGAGGGTCTTGTACATATTTCTCAGCTTTCAACTGAAAGAGTAGAAAAAGTAGAAGATGTAGTTTCTGTTGGCGACGAAATAGCAGTAAAAGTCGTTGAAATCGATCAGAAGGGTCGTATTAACCTTTCCCGTAAAGCAGTACTGCAACAAGGTTAAAATATATGCTAAAAGCCTGTGCTTATGCACAGGCTTTTCTTGTTTGTAATAATTTATGATGCTATAATAAAATTATTATATTATTTATGTCGTAAGGAGTAAAAATATGCGAGTTCGTGGTTTCGAAAAAGTAACTGAATATGCAAATGTTGATTTCTTATTGCCGGTGCGTAAGACAAATTACTCAGCCGGTTATGATTTTTACCTGCCAGAAGATGTTATATTGAAGGCTGGTAAGGTTAATATTGTTCCTACTGGCATTAAGGCTTATATGCAGGATACAGAATATCTTGGAGTTCATCTCCGTTCCAGCATCGCAATGAAAATGTGTTTGACGATGATTAATAATCAGGGTATCATTGACTCAGATTATTATAACAATGAAGATAATGAGGGTCATATTAAACTTCTTATTTATAATCTTAATGATCAAGATGTTGGTTTGAACAAAGGTGAACGCGTTGCCCAAGGTATCTTTTATCATTTTCTTCTGGCTGATGATGACGTAGAAAGCCAAAAGGAAACTCGCAGCGGTGGGTTTGGAAGTACAAAATAACAATTGTGTTTGACAAAAGAACTTATAGTAGTATATAATTACGCTAATTGAAAAGGAATGATAGAGGAGCGGGAAGCATTATTAGTTCGTGGAGAAGGGATTTGTTGATGCGAATGAAAGGGTTACCGCCGAAGTTTGACAGTGGCCGCACTGTCATGCTGGGCCGCCGGTTAATAGCTGTCGGACTGTCGCCAAAATTTTGGTGGAGTGCTATCTCATAATGCTTCAAATACCAGGTGATCTTGGGTATTTAAAAGCCGTTGGGATAACCAACGGCTTTTATTTTATAATAAGGAGATGTTTAGAGTGACTCGTATTCTTGTTAATGGCGCATTGGGCCGTATGGGTAGTGAAGTGGTAAGAACTGTTTTAAAAGAAAGTGATATGGAACTGGTTGCTGCTGTTGACATTATGGCTAAGGATAAGATAGTTGATGGTACAAATTTGGTATTTGATACAGACCTGAAAAATGCTCTGGCAAGAGTGAAACCTGATATTGTTATAGATTTTACCCGTCCGGATGTAGTGATGGAAAATCTGAGAATCATTTTAAGCGCTGGTGTATGTGCTGTTGTCGGAACTACCGGCTTCACTAAAAATGATATGGCCGAACTTGATGAATTGGCCAAAACAAATAATACCAGTATACTGATAGCACCTAATTTTGCTTTAGGAGCAATTTTGATGATGAAGGTTGCCTGTGAGGCTGCAAAATATTTTCCTCAGGTTGAGATTATTGAATTGCATCATGATCAGAAACTCGATGCACCATCCGGTACTGCTATCCTAACCGCACAAAAATTAGCGGAGGTTCGTGGTGGTTTTGTTGCCCAGGGCAATCCTGCTGAAAAAGAAAAGCTTGAGGGTGCCCGCGGTGCGGAATATGAAGGTATGCGTATACATAGTGTACGTCTCCCCGGATTTGTTGCTTCACAAGAAATTATTTTCGGGAGTGCAGGCGAAACGTTGAAAATACGCAACGATTCTATTAACAGAGAATGTTATATGCCAGGTGTTATGCTTGGATGCCGCAAGATCGTTGACAGAAAAGGTCTTGTTTACGGCTTGGATCAATTACTTTAATTCATTATTAATTTTATGAAATGGGGAAGGCGAAATGAAAAAGTATAATGTTGCTATTTTGGGTGCTACAGGGGCGGTAGGACAAGAATTTTTAAAACTTATTAAAGAAAGAAATTTCCCTTTTGCGGAGCTTAGGCTGCTTGCATCCAGCCGCAGTGCAGGATCTGAAATTCCTTTTATGGGGAAAAATTATATTGTTGAAGAGGCAACAAGCGAATCATTTAAGAATATCGATATAGCCTTGTTTGCCGGTGGCTCAATCAGTACGGAATTTGCGCCACACGCGGTAAAGGCAGGCGCAGTTGTTATTGATAATTCCAGTGCTTTCCGCATGGACCCGGAGGTTCCTCTTGTTGTTCCGGAAGTTAATCCACAGGCGATATTAAAACATAAAGGTATCATTGCCAACCCCAATTGCTCAACTATAATCATGGTAATGGCCTTGAAACCAATTTATGATTTGGCAAAAATAAAGAGAATTATTGTATCAACTTATCAGGCTGTTTCAGGTGCAGGTAAGGAAGGCATTGATGAATTAACTAATCAAGTTAAGGCATATTCAGAAGGTAAAGAAATGGAAGCAAAAATACTTCCTAGTGCCAGCCTGAGCAAACATTACCCAATTGCTTTTAATCTGATTCCGCAAATTGACGTCTTTTTAGATAATCTTTACACTAAAGAAGAAATGAAGATGGTTAATGAAACCAGAAAAATTCTCGAAGACTATGACATGAAAATTACGGCAACTACGGTTCGTGTGCCGGTATATCGCAGCCACTCTGAATCAGTTAATGTAGAGTTAGAGAAAGACTTGGATTTGGCAGCGATTAAAGATGCTATTTCTAAATTCCCTGGCGTGCAGATTCAAGACGATCCGCAGAACCAAATCTATCCGATGCCAATCTATACTTCGGATAAAAACGATGTGTATGTTGGCCGCTTGAGAAGAGATGAATCTGCTGATAATTCCTTTAATATGTGGGTAGTCGGCGACCAGATAAGAAAAGGTGCAGCTTTGAATACCCTACAGATTGCGGAAACTATGATTAAAAATGGATGGATTTGAAAATAAGGGAAAATGACAATGAAAATAATAGTACAAAAATTTGGTGGTACCTCGGTAGCAACTGCAGAAGCAAGAACAGCTGCAAGAAATAAAGTTTTAGAAGCAATTAAGGCAGGTTTCACGCCGACTGTAGTTGTTTCAGCTATGGGCAGAAAAGGTGAGCCTTATGCTACTGATAGCCTTATAGACTTGATAAAAAAAGAAAATGCAGCTGTTGATTTGCGCGATCTCGATACAATTATGTGTTGTGGTGAACTTATTTCAGCTTCTGTTATGGCAGCTTCGCTACAAAGCGTTGGCATTAATGCTGCAGCCTTAACTGGCGGGCAAGCTGGTATCAAAACTGACTCCAATTTTGGAGATGCTAAAATCAGAAATATTAATCCTGCAAATCTATTATTGTATATGAATGCTGGTATCGTGCCTGTAGTCTGTGGCTTTCAGGGGATTACAGAAGATGGCAGATTTACCACTTTGGGCAGGGGTGGCAGTGATACAACAGCCGCTGCGCTTGGTGTAGCATTAGAAGCCGAATGTGTTGAAATTTACACGGATGTTGAAGGTATAATGACTGCGGATCCTCGCGTTGTAGCTAGTGCTAGCATCCTGGACTGTGTTTCTTATGGTGACGTTTGCCAAATGGCGCACCAAGGCGCAAAAGTAATTCATGCCAGAGCGGTAGAAATTGCTATGGAAAAGGAAATTCCTATAGTTGTTAAATCAACTTTTTCTGATGCTCCCGGGACTTTGATTTGCAATGATGACGTTGTAGAGAAAAATTCTTCTGAGCCTGGTCGTATTATCAGCAGTGTTGCTTATCTCAAAGATTTAGCACAGTTTAAAGTCAGATTTGATGGTAATGGTACAAGTAGTGGACATAAATTGTTTGAGGACTTGGCACATAATAGCATAAGTGTTGGCTGTTTGAATTTACAGCCGGAACAGTCGATGTTTTCCGTTTTTATGTTCGATGCCGAAAAAACATGTAAATTGCTGAAGGATTTGAGCTATTCTTTTGAAGTCCATTCAGAATGCTCTAAAGTATCGGCGGTTGGTTCCGGTATGCGCGGTGTACCTGGAATAATGGCAACGTTTGTTGCTGCTTTGGCTGAAAAAGGTATAACGATTCTGCAAACTGTGGATTCTGATACTACCATTTCTGCAATAATTAGTCAGGAACGTTTAAATGATGCTGTGACAGCTCTACATGATGCATTTAAGCTTTAATTTAAGAAATGACAGGGGGATTTTTTAATGAAAGTACCATATTTTGGTAGATTGCTTACGGCTATGGTAACGCCAATGAATCAGGATGGCAGTATTAATTATGAAGCCATGGCAGATTTTGCTGATTGGTTGATCGATAATGGTTCTGATGGGTTAGTTGTATGTGGAACAACCGGCGAATCACCAACCATATCAACTGAAGAAAAACTTGAATTATTTCGTACAGTTGTAAAAAGAGTAAATAAGAGGGTTCCGGTTATTGCAGGTACTGGTTCAAACAACACTGCAGGCACAATTGAATTGACTAAAGCTGCAGAAGCAACTGGTGTTGATGGTTTCTTAGTAGTTGGACCTTATTATAATAAACCACCTCAAGAAGGTTTTTATCAACATTTTAAAGCAATTGCCGATGTTACGGAATTGCCAGTGATTGTATACAATGTGCCTGGTCGTACAAGCTCAAACATCCTGCCGCAAACGGTAGTTCGCTTGGCTCAGGATTGCAAAAATATTGTCGCCATAAAGGAAGCTGCTGGTTGTGTCTCTCAGGTTGCAGAATTATATTCAGTGCTGCCCGAAGATTTTTCTATCTACAGTGGCGATGATCTGCTGATTTTGCCGTTTATGTCTGTTGGTGCTACCGGACTTATCAGTGTTGTGAGCAATACCGGTGGACAATTATTGCAGGATATAATGCAGGCTTACGAAGCTGGAAAAGTAAAAGAAGCTATGGATTTAAATGCTAAAATGTTGCCTGTGGCAAAGGCCATGTTTATAACAACTAACCCAATACCAGTTAAAGAGGCCGTTTCAATGCTAACGCCGATTAATGCAGGACCTGTAAGACTTCCGTTGGTACCTATGTCTCCAGCAGAAAAAGAAAAAGTATGTGATGTGTTTAAAGAACACGGTTTAATGAAATAAATTCAAAAACCTGCTGTCAGTTTCAATGGTAGCAGGTTTTTTCTTTTGTCTTGTCGAAAATTTTATATACGAATATTTATAAAGGAGCATCTGATATGATAGATGATGATAAAAAAAAACTCAATAATTTATATAATAATTTTTTAGCTGTTAAGGCAACAAAATCCGTAGAGGAAAATGATGTTATTGCACTTTTGCTGGCAAAAGAAGACATCGCTAATCAAGAAATACCTTACTTTGACCTTATCAAAAAACTTGCAGATAAAGATAAAAAAATGTGTAATGCTGGTAATACCTGCAGTATTATTTTTGATTCTGCCAGCGGCTTAAAGAAAATTATAATTAACGGTTTAGGTGATGCTGACAAATTAACACCAGATGTTTTGCGTAAAGCTGCAGGAGAAGCAGCTAGAGCCATACTGAAAGCAGACGGCCAAAAAACATTAGTTTTTTCACCAGTTGCTGTATCAAATAATGACCAGATGTATTTAAGAGCGCTGCTCGAAGGACTTATGTTGGGCGGTTATGAATTTAATGAATGCAAAAGCGAATCCATAAACAAGTTTGAAGGATTAGTGCAAGTATATTCGAAGAACCTACAAGTTAATGATATAATTGCGGAAGCCAACATCTTGTGCGAAAGTATTATTTGGGCCAGAAATATGGTTAATCGGCCTGGAAACATTGTGCAGCCGCAGAATATAGCTGATGAAGCACTTCTGATGTCAGAAAAACTTGGCCTTGCTTGTGAAATTTTAGGCTCAGAAGCTATGAAAGAAAAAGGAATGGGTGCATTGCTGGCCGTGGGCAAAGGATCTGACGCGGAACCAAAACTCATTACTTTAAAATATCAAGGTTCAGATGATTCAAAATGGATTGCTTTAGTAGGTAAGGGTATCACTTTTGACAGTGGCGGAATCTCCATTAAGCCGGAAGCTGGCATGGGAGAGATGAAGGATGATATGGCAGGCGCAGCTGCTGTATTGGGTGCCATCAGCGCTATTGCAAAGATGAAATTGCCTTGCAACGTTATCGCAGTAGCCGCCTGCGCGGAAAACATGCCATCTGGCACAGCGACCAGGCCTGGTGATATAATCAAGGCTGCAAATGGTAAAACAATTGAAGTGGTATCAACTGACGCTGAGGGAAGAATGGTGCTTGCGGACGCAGTTTGGTATGCTTGCCGTCAGGGGGCTTCAAAAGTAATTGATATTGCGACTTTGACGGGCGCCGTTATTATAGCCTTGGGCAATGAAACTGCCGCTATTGTAAGTAATAATGACAATCTATGCGAAGAAATCATTTCAGCAGGTAAAGTAGCTGGAGAAAACTATTGGCGCCTGCCTTCGCTGCCAGAGTGTAAAGAAGCAATAAAGAGTGACATTGCGGATTTGCTGAACAGTGCAGGAAGACCAGGCGGCGTAATTACCGGAGGACTATTTATTGGTGAATTTGTTGATGAAAACATTCCTTGGGCTCATATTGATATTGGTGGTACTTCAACAACTCAGAAAACAAACGGCTATATGGTAAAGGGAGCCACAGGGGTAGGAGTAGCTACACTTGTGCAGCTTGTGAAAGGAATATAATATGCTTGTCGACTTACATATACACAGTACCTTTTCTGACGGCTTTTTAACGCCACAGGAAATAGTTGATGCTGCCAAGAAAAAGAATTTAGAGGTAATTTCAATTACGGATCATGACTCTGTTAATGGGTTTATTGCCGCCAGGCAATATATTGAAACGATTTTAAACGGTCCACGAATATTTTCTGGCATTGAACTGGGAACACAAATAGAGGATAAAGCCATACATGTTCTGGGTTATCATTTTGACGAGAAATATGAGCCGCTTTTAGAGCGTACTTTTGAATTGCGACATGCCCGTGAAATCAGGCTGGCTAAAATCATTGATAAAGTAAATTCTCTGGGTTATAATGTGTCGGTTGAGGCGACTGATGTTTCGCATCGCGCTTTTGGCAGACCGCATGTTGCAAAAGCACTGGTAGAAAAGGGCTATTTTAAAGATATTCAGGAAGCGTTTGATATTTTGCTCAAACGTGGCAAACCTGGTTATGTTCCTCAACCTAAATTGTCACCTACTGAAGCAGTTGAGCTAATTCATCAGGCAGGCGGCATTGCCTTTTTGGCTCATCCAAGTGAACTGAAGGATGTAAAATTAGTAAAAAGATTACTGGAGTCTATTAAATTTGATGGCATAGAGGTTTGGCATCCTTCTGCTGGTGCTGAAACGGAGAACTGGCTTAAGATCGCAAAAACTTATGAATTGCTTATCAGCGGTGGTTCTGACTTTCACGGTGATAATGGCAGATTCCCAAAAAACTTAGGAGATTTTTCAATTTTATATAAAAATGTAAAATCTATGATAGAATATAAGTAGATTTATGTCGTTTTAGGGGAGGTCATCATGGAAGTAGTTGCGTTTGTGGGACCCAGCGGCACGGGCAAAAGCCACAGAGCCTTGTCTGTTGCACATGATAACAAAAGTGAAGCTATTATTGATGACGGTCTTCTGATTAAAGGCACCAAGATTCTTGCCGGTTCTTCTGCAAAAAGTGAACAGAACAGGATACAAGCGGTGAAACGTGCTATCTTTTCTGATCAGGGACATGTAGATGAAGTTAAAAAAGCAATTGCTGAAGCACGGATAGAAAGATTATTGGTAATAGGAACTTCTGTAAATATGGCCTTGAAGATTTGTCTTCGTCTTGGCCTGCCAGAACCTGTAAAAGTTGTAAAAATCCAGGATATTGCCAGTAGGCATGAAATTAATAAAGCCAGGCAAATCAGGCTTAAAGAAGGCAAACACATCGTTCCTGTGCCAACTGTTGAGTTAAAACCCCATTTTTCCGGTATTTTAGTTGATTTACCGCGCCAACTGTTTTCCAGGAAGAAAAAAATTAAGGTCAGCGATGAAAAATCAATTGTGAGACCTTCTTTTAGCTACTACGGAAAACTTGCAATTTCTGATTATGTTGTTATCGACATTGTTAACATTATAGTTGGTAAACTACGGGGTATAGACAGGGTTACAAATATTAAAGTAAGACGTCCTTCAGACCCTGTCAAAGGTATGACCATCTATATTGATCTTGTTTTATTTTACGGGGCTAATATTTTTGTAGTAGTTGACACACTACAGCATAAAGTTAAAGAAACAGTTGAAATGATGACCGCAATGAGAGTAAAGGAAGTAAATGTTGATGTGAAGAGCTTGTCTGTCGTATCAACAGAGAAAAAATAGAAACCGATATTATTTAAGGGGGACAATTGCCTTGTTAAACGAAAAACAACACGAAACTGTACTTTTCTCGGGTTATGCCAAAGTTCCTGTAGGGATTACGGCCGCTGAAGTTTATAAGGTAATTGGTCTTGTCGTTGTCGTGGACGTAGAGACTGGTATTATTACTGAGGCCGATTGTACGCTTGCTACCAAACTTGCACGTGACTACGTTTCCAAGTTACTGATAGGTTACGATCTTTCTAAAGGTTCAGAAGAAATTCAGGCTATTTTGGACAGACAATATCAAGGCAATGCCAAAAAAGCTATTTCAACGGCTCTAAGAATTATTCATGATAAATACCGCAGCTTTAAGACTGAGGCGGACAACGTTTCACTTTAAAATAAGTTCACCTCATTACAAATAAAACAAGGCTCTTTACGGAGCCTTGTTTTATTTGTTTAATCCACTCATCTCGTTTATAATAAAGAAGTACGAAATTTGATTTTATGCTACCTGAGGAGTAATTTGATGAACGATAAAAAGTATACAATTTTAAACTATGGCTGCCAGATGAATGAGTCTGATTCAGAACATTTTGCTGGTCAGTTAAGCGATTTGGGTTATACACTGACCAATGATTATCACGCTGCGGATGTAGTAGTTGTTAACACTTGCTGCGTGCGTGAAAGCGCTGAGTTGAAAATTTTGGGCAAAATTGGTGAGTTAAAGACAGTTAAAGCTAATCGCCCAGGACTTATTATATGCGTAGCGGGTTGTATGGCACAAAAAGGCGGAGATAAGTTAGTTAAGAAATATCCGCAGATTGATTTGCTAATCGGCACTGCGCAGGTAAATAACTTTAAAGCAATTTTGCTTGATTTTTTGGCCGATAAAGGGCAAAAAATTTATGACGATGTTAGTACAAAGGAAACTGAGTTTGAGGGCCAATGTATCAGGAAGAGCAGCTTTGCAGCATGGATTCCTATTATGTACGGCTGCAATAATTTTTGTGCCTATTGTATTGTACCTTATGTAAGAGGCAGAGAACGAAGCCGCAGTAAAGAAAGCATTAAAAAAGAAATTGAACGCGCTGTTGCAGAAGGATTTAAAGAATTTACTCTGTTAGGCCAAAATGTTAATTCCTATGGCAAGGATCAGGGAGATAGCCATTCTTTTGCCGAACTGCTTAAGGAATGTAATGATATTGCTGGGGTTGAACGTGTTCGTTACATGACTAGTCACCCACGTGATATGAGTGAAGAAGTCGTTAAGGTTGTGGCAGAGTCCAAGAATATATGCGAAAATTTTCATATACCTGCACAATCTGGCAGCAATCGTATATTAAAAGCAATGAACAGAGGCTATACGCGTGAGAAATATCTCTCATTAGTTGACTCAATTAAAAAATATTGTCCTGAAGCTGCAATAACAACAGATATCATTGTTGGTTTTCCTGGTGAGACAGAAGAAGACTTTCAAGATACTCTTAGTTTGATGCAAGAAGTTCAATTTGATGCGGCATATACATATATTTACTCAAAAAGGTCAGGCACCCCAGCGGCTGGGTTTGAGAATCAAATTCAACTGGCTGTAAAAAAAGAACGGCTTAACCGCTTGATGGAAGTTCAAAATGAAAATAGTTTAGCAAAAAACAAGTTGCTCATCGGCAAGAAGGTCGAAGTACTTGTGGAGGGGCCAAGTCATAGCAACAATGAAATCTGGGCTGGCAGGACCAGAACCAATAAACTGGTATTATGGCCTATCATGGGCAAACAATATTCTATAGGACAGGCAGTCAATATTGAAATTGTTTCAGCTCAAACATGGTTACTGAAAGGAAAGGCGGAATCATGACCCCAGAATATACTCCGATGGTGCAGCAGTATTTAGAAGTAAAGAATCAGCATGAAAATGAGCTGTTGTTCTTCAGATTAGGTGATTTCTATGAACTTTTTTTCGAAGATGCACTGACTGCTTCTAAAGAGTTGAATATTACGCTGACTGGCCGTGCCGGTGGCCTTGAAGATAAAATACCTATGTGCGGTGTGCCTTATCATGCAGTTGATGGCTATATTGCCAAACTGGTGAGCAAAGGCTATCGCATAGCAATATGCGAGCAGGTGGAAGATCCTAAATTAGCTAAAGGGATAGTACGGCGCGAAGTAATAAAAATCATTACACCAGGCACAGCGCTCAATGAACAATTGCTAGAGGCTAATCATAATCAATACCTTGTGGTACTTACAAGTCTTGATGGTGAGCTTTGTCTGTCAGCTGTGGATATTTCAACTGGAGAATGTCTCTGGTTTACTGCAAAAGGCGATAGTAGTGAAGACGCAGTTTGGGAACAATTATATCGCTTGCAGCCTTCAGAAATAGTATTATCTTCTGGCGGTGATGAGTGGGGTTGGTTGGAACAACTTTTAAAACAAAGACTGCAAGAATGTATGGTTAGCAGGTACATGTTTGAAAAAGGTGACAGTGACTATTTTTCTAAACATTTTGGAAATAGCGGCTCATATTCCGCAATTGTTAGAAATACAGTTGAAATGATGCTCTCTTATCTTCACGAAACGGTCAAGTCAGATCTTACTAATGTTAATCGCCTTGTATGTGTTGATAAAGAAAAGTTTATGAACCTTGATGCAACAGCAATTCGCAACCTGGAGCTGGTTAAAAATATGCGTGACGGTACAAAGCACGGAACTTTGCTTGAAGTGCTTGACCAGACAGCTACCAGCATGGGTGGAAGAAAATTAAGGCAATGGATAGAATGCCCACTATTAGATTTCACCTCCATCATTGAGAGGCAGGAAGCAATTAGTGGCTTCGTTGAAAATGTTTCATTAAGGGAAAGCTTAGGTGAAAAGCTTAAGAATGTCTTTGATCTGGAAAGAATATTAGCCCGCTTGGAAGTAGGTTCCGCTAATGCAAGGGATTTGATCTCTTTAAAGAATTCACTTGAAGTGTTGCCTGCAATCAAAGAGCTCTTAGCATCCAACCGGACGAGGCTTATTAGTCGTTTTAACAATGGAATTTCTTTACATGAAGATATATACGACTTGCTCACTTCTGCTATAGTTGATGAGCCTCCTTTTACTGTTCGCGAAGGTGGCATGATACGTGACGGCTATCATGTTGAGCTTGATGAACTTCACACAATTGCCAGAGACAATAAAATCTGGATGCGTGATTTCGAACTGAGAATTAAAGAAGAATCTGGAATAAAGACTTTAAAAGTTGGCTACAATAAAGTTTTTGGATACTATATTGAGGTTTCCAAGGGTAGTATTAATTTGGTACCGGAGTATTTCATTCGGAAGCAAACGCTTGTCAATGCAGAAAGGTACATTGTCCCTGAACTGAAAGAGTTTGAGAATAAAATTCTTAGCGCAAAAGAAAAAATTCAGGAGCTTGAATATTATCTTTTCAATGAAATAAGAGATAAAATTCGGGCTAGGATGGTAGAAATCCAAACAACAGCTCGTGCTCTTGGTAATGTTGATGCCTTGCTCTCCTTGTCCATTGTTGCTTTTCGCAATAACTACATCAGACCTGAACTAAATAACAGGCATGAAATAGCAATTAAGGATGGCCGCCATCCGGTTGTTGAAAAGTTGTTGCAACGCGAGATATTTGTACCTAACGATACAGTGCTGGATGCTAAGACACAAAGAGTGATTGTCCTGACAGGCCCAAATATGGCCGGTAAATCCACTTATATGAGACAGGTAGCTCTCCTGGTACTCATGACACAGATAGGCTCGTTTATTCCTGCCAGAGCTGCCAGTATCTGCCCGGTGGATAAGATTTTCACAAGAGTAGGTGCCAGCGATGATTTGGCTACTGGTCAGAGTACGTTTATGGTGGAAATGAATGAGGTAGCACAAATACTGCGTTACGCTACTTCAGATAGTCTCATAATTCTTGATGAAGTAGGCCGTGGTACAAGTACTTTTGATGGCATGAGCATTGCGCGTTCAGTTGTTGAGTTTATTAACGAGAAAATTAAAGCAAAGACGTTATTTGCTACACATTACCATCAATTAATCGAACTGGAAAATGTCCTGCCGGAAGTTAAAAATTATTCTGTTGCGGTCAAGGAGCGGGGCAAGGAAGTAATTTTCTTAAGAAGGATTATACCGGGTGGTACTGATAGAAGTTACGGTATTCATGTCGCCCAGTTAGCTGGGTTACCGAAAAAAGTCATTAGCCGTGCAGAAGAAATTCTGCAGGAATATGATGGTTTTGATAAAAATACACATTGCGCTGAACAGCCTAATGTAAATAATCAATCAGAAAATATAAACTATCAAGAGTCTCTTTTCACGCAATCTTTATGTCAAAGTCTGATATCTATGGATGTTATGACGATGACTCCTTTAGAGGCATTAAATGCTTTATACAAACTTCAGGAGGAAGCAAAAAGAGAGGGCGGCCTTTTATAATGGAGCAAAAAGTACATATTTTGGATCAAAACACCGCTAACCAAATTGCCGCTGGTGAAGTTGTTGAAAAACCAGCATCTGTTGTCAAAGAATTGGTTGAAAATTCACTTGATGCCGGTGCTGACAAAATTGACATTACGATTCAAGATGGTGGTATCGAATACATTCGTGTTGTAGACAATGGAAGTGGTATGTCTGAAGATAATGCCCGTCTTGCAGTTTTAAGGCATGCTACAAGCAAAATATGCATGGCTGAGGATTTATTAAGTCTTGAGACCCTGGGATTTAGGGGCGAAGCCTTGCCGAGTATCGCATCTGTTTCAAAATTTAGAATGCTGACCAGAATTGATGACGAAGACCTCGCAACTTCAATTACCATAGACGGCGGCGCAAGTCTTGAGTGTATTTCATCAGGTGGTGCTGTCGGCACAACAGTAATTGTTGAAAATTTATTCTTTAATGTTCCTGCCCGCAGAAAATTCTTGCGTACAATCAATACTGAGGGGCGCTATATCAGTGAGGTTATTTGCAAAATAGCTTTATCTCGTCCAGATGTCCGGTTTCAATTGATTAATAATGACAGAATGGTTGTCAGCACTCCCGGCAATAGTGATGCAGTCGATACAATTGTTGCCTTGTATGGTAAAAATGTAGGCAAAGAATTACTGCCTGTTTGTTGTGAGGAAAATGGTATTACCATTAGTGGTTTTGTTGGTAAACCAACTTTGTTAAAAGGAACACGACAATGGCAGTCCATTTTTATCAATGGACGGATTATAAGTAATCGCATGATTTCCAAAGCAATTGATCACGCCTATCAATCACAGATCCCTAAGGCTGGCTTTCCTTTTGCTGTTTTGAGTATTTCTGTTGATGCTTCAAGTATTGACGTTAACGTTCATCCGCAGAAAAGTGAAATTAAATTCAGCGACGAGAGCCTAATATACCGTACCGTATACCATGCGCTGGTTAGCGCTTTAACAACACCTCTTAGTGCTTCAGCAACTGTGCAGGATAATAAAGCAATTTTTACCAAAGCAGAAGAACTGACTCTGACTGCCAATTCAAGCCTTGCCAGTAAAAATCGTGAATATTTGCAGGAGAATATCTGGAAAGATGCACCAAAAAATGAGACTGCCGAAACTGGTCCAAGTAAAAGTTACTATATAAGCCAAGGTGCTCACAGTATCTTTGAGCAAGCAGCAACGCCCTTGCATGTTATGCAGGAAAAACTTGTTGAAAATGATAATATATTTAAAACTTCAAGCATAGAACTGCAGAATCATGAAAATGGTGTGGACCAAATCTGGCCATTGGGCCAGATTGATCGGGTTTTTATCGTTGCTCAATCAGAAAAGAGTTTATATTTAATTGATCAGCATGCAGCGCATGAGCGTATTCTTTATGATAAATTGGTGAAATGCCACGAAAACATTCCTTCACAGCAATTTTTAGTACCTTTATTTATTGATGCAACACCGCAAGAAATTGCTATGATTGAGGATAATCGCCAAACATTTTTACAACTGGGCGTTGACATCGAGCAGGCAGGCGAAGAGATGTTAAGGATAGCGAGCCTGCCTGTAGATATTAAAGACGAGGAAGCGGAGAGTTTTGTCAGAGATATTTTAAAAATGATTTCGGAAATGAAAACAATTTCTGGCAGTGATTTGAGGCAAAGCGTTTTGCATTATACCGCTTGTCACGGTGCGATTAAGGCTGGGGAACTTCTTAATATGAGGCAGATGAGAACTCTTATTCTTGATCTCTGCAATACTGAGCATCCCTTTACATGCCCGCACGGCCGCCCTTGTATGATAGAAATAACCTCAGAAGAGCTTTACAAGATGTTTAAAAGAATTTAGGAGATTAGTATGCGTTTTGCAGTTACAACAGGACTTAATGGTTCGCCAAATTTACCAGCAGCAGCTAAAAAGTGGGCAGTACAATTAAATGTACCTTACCTTGCAAGAGTTTCCAAAGGAAATTTGGAAAAAATATTGCTTGAAAATAAACTTGACGCATTAATTGTTGCAACTAATAAAGGACCTCAGGTTTTTTCCTCAGAAGGCACCTTGTTTTTTCATCCCGGGATGGCAGCGTTGAGACTGAAAAGCCTTATGCAAGGCGGAAAAGATAATTTCGTCGAAGCACTTGGGTTGAAACGTGGTATGAAAGTTTTGGATTGTACGATGGGATTGGCAGGCGATGCAACCATTGCCGCTCATATATGTGGCGATACAGGAAAAGTAGTGGCCATAGAGGCGTCTGAACCTGTCTGGTTTGTTGTTACTAATGGTCTGAAATCATACAAGGATGAAGATGAAAACCTGATTAAAGCCTTTCACTGTATTGAAACAGTACAAACAACTGCTGAGGATTATCTTAAAGATCTGCCTGATAATTCTTTTGATGTCGTGTATTTTGATCCGATGTTTCGGCATCCCGTATGTAGTTCTGCCAATATGGTTCCGCTAAGGCCTGTAGCATATGATAAACCACTTGAGGAAGCTATTATTAGGCAAGCATTACGTGTGGCACCTGTTGTTGTTGTCAAAGAGCGCAGTGTGGAAACACTCGAAAAGCTTGGTATGTCAGAAGTGCATGGCGGTCGCTACAGCAGAGTTAAATATGGGGTTAGGAGAAGAAAATAAGATGAAACCTAGAGTTGTGGTCATTCTTGGCCCGACAGCTACCGGCAAAAGCAATTGCGGAATAAAGCTGGCGCTTCGATTAAAAACTGAAATATTATCAGGCGATTCCATGCTTGTATATAAAAATATGAATATTGGAACAGCTAAACCAAGTGATAAAGAATTAGCATTAGTACCTCATCACTTTGTCAATATTCTGGAGCCAGATGAAAATTTTAATGTATTTGATTTTAAGTTGATGGCAGAGAAATTGATTGTAGACCTGAATGCGCAAGGCAAAATTCCACTGATTGTTGGCGGTACAGGTTTGTATATAAAGGCCCTTCTGGAAAACTATGATTTTGCAGCTATAAATGAAAAAAATGAACTTCGTAAAGAATTAGAAATTTTTGCCGACGAATATGGCAATGAAGCGCTGCACTCTAAATTAGCCGCTCTTGATAAAGAAGAAGCTGGAAGATTGCATTTTAATGACAGACGCAGGATTATCAGGGCAATTGAGACTGTTTTGAATGGGGAGAAGGTTTCGCAGGAACGGGATAATGAAATTGCCTATGATGCAGTTGTCTTTGGGCTACGGATGCCCAGAGAAAAATTATACGAACGTATCAATCTGCGTGTTGATGCGATGGTCAACGATGGTCTTTTCGCAGAAACCAAAGGGTTATTGGAAGCAGGCGTTTCTGTTGACGCTCAGTCTATGAAGAGTATTGGTTACAAACAAGTGGCTCAATATTTTAATGGTGAACTTACGATGACGGAAGCAATTGACAAAACTAAGCAGTATACGCGTAATTTCGCCAAGCGTCAGGTGACCTGGTACAATAAAATGCCTTATATTCAATGGTTTGACTTGGAAGAATACAGTGATTGCGATCAGATAGTAGAGGAAATGTACCAGATACTTGTTAAAAAATATAAACTGCTGTAAGATTAAGGTATTATAGATAGATAGTTTAGTGAGGGGTGCTTAATTTGAATACTAATCCTGCAAAAACAACAATTAATTTACAAGACAGTTTTTTGAATCATGTAAGAAAAGAAAATCTTGCCGTTGTAATTTATTTAGTAAACGGTTTTCAAATAAGGGGACTTGTCAGGGGCTTTGATAATTTTACTGTAATTATTGAAAACGATGGTAAGCAACAGTTGGTTTATAAGCATGCTATTTCTACCATTGCACCAGTGGCAGGCATTCAGATAATGGTGGCAGAAAAAGCGGAAAAAAAGGAATAAGTATCAAGAAAGGCTCACTATTAGTGTAGCTTTTCTTTTTTAGGAGGCCTTTTTATGGATGATGATGTTAATCTTTTTCTTGAATATATTACCGTCGAATTAGGTTTATCACCAAACACCAAACAGGCTTATATTCGTGACATTGAACTTTTTCAGGAAAATACTGATAAGGATCTCAGGCTAGTAAAGCGGACAGATATACTTTCTTATATGCAATATCTGAAAAATAAAGGCTATGCACCTACCAGCATTGCTCGCAGATTAGCGGCACTTAAATCCTTTTATCGCTTTATGAATGCAGAAGGTTATGTTTCTTCTGATCCTGCCCAGGTGATTGAAGCAGGGACAAAGGGGACACGGCTGCCTCGGGTTCTCAATCTTAATGAGGTTGAGATGCTCTTAGATGCTCCAGATACAGCAACCGATGAAGGTTATCGCGACCGTACTATGTTGGAATTGCTTTATGCAACAGGTATGCGCGTGTCTGAAATGGTAAATCTTAACGTTTCCAATTTAAATCTCAATATGAAGTATGTAATTGCCTTCGGCAAAGGATCGAAGGAAAGAATCATTCCTTTAGGCAAAACAGCGGTAAGTTTTTTAGATACTTATATTAATGTTGTGCGACCAAGGGCTTTACATGCTGATAACAGTGAAGAACGACATTTATTTCTTTCTGTTTATGGTAAAGGACTGACCAGACAGCGCTTTTGGCAAATCATAAAAGATTATGGACAAAAGGCAGGCATCCGCAAAGAATTGTCGCCTCATATATTGCGTCACTCATTTGCTACGCACCTATTGGATAATGGTGCTGATTTGAGGTCAGTGCAGGAACTTTTGGGGCACTCAGATATTTCTACTACACAAATTTATACGCATTTAACAAATAAACGTTTGCGACTGATATATGACAAGGCACATCCACGTGCCTAATTACCAGGAGGACGACATGGCAAAAAAAATTAGAAGAAGAAATTCACGAGGAAGCGGTTTTTTACTTTTAATTATTTTCTTGGCATTAGCTGTTGCCGGTGGTTTTTTTTATGCATCTGGCAAAGATGCAGCTAAAAAAAATTCTGAAGATGGCAAACAAAAAGCGCAGTCTAGCGACTTAGATTTGCGTGGCAGATCAAAGTCTGCTCATGAAGCTCTTGATAGCATTTTTGCTTCGAAAACATCTTGGCGAGTCTCTGATAATGATGTCAAGGAACGTAAAGAGGAACGTGCTGATAAAAAAGGGAATATTTTGTGGAATGAACGCAAATTATCAGTTGGTATTCCATCAGCAGAAGATTTGGAAGCAGCAGCTACATGGATTACCGGCAAAGCAAAAGCTGAAAATCTTTTCATTATTTCCAGAAAAAATACATCTTATGCTGGAAGTAAGGCAATCGTTCTGGAAGTTGCTATTTATGGAAAGGCGGGAACACAGGAAGTAACATGTATTACTGATACGCTGACAATATATAATGCAACCAAGGAGAAAAAATATAGCGGAAATCTTGCTGTTATTGTTGATGACTGTGGCTATGACCTTGCTCCGGTTAAAAAGTTGTCAGAACTGCCAATTAAGATGAGTTTTGCAATACTGCCTTTTAAGGCTAATAGCAGCGCAGCATTGGAAGTTATCCAAAATAATGGAAAAGAGGCGATGCTGCACCTGCCGATGGAGCCGATGGATGCTTCGGCTGCTTCAGAATCAAAAATGGTTACGGTTGCTATGACGAAGGACGAAGTACAGGCTTATACAAAAGAAGCAGTTAACAGTTTGCCGGGTATAGCAGGTGTGAATAATCATCAAGGCTCGAAAGCAACTTCTAATCGGAGTACGATGAAAGCAGTTCTCGAAGTGCTAAAATCAGAAGGTTTGTTTTTTATTGATAGTAATACTTATTCAAAATCGGTAGGCGATCAAGCAGCAGAGGAGCTGGGCGTTGCAACTGCCAGAAATCAAAAGTTTCTGGACAATAGTTCGGATGTTGATGACATTAAGAAAAATATCTGGGCTGCAGCTGAAATGGCTGACAAAAACGGTGTTGCTGTAGTAATATGTCATGCAAGGCCAAATACCGCTAAAGCCTGGTCAGAAGTCTATAGCTCTTTAAAAGACAGTGGCATCAAATTCGTCAATGCATCAAGTATTGTACATTGATTATATTTATATATCAGAGGTGTGAATATTATGTATGTAGAAGAAACAATTGAAAAATATGAAAAATACCTTAATCCCGCAGTAGCACGTTTATTCAGGTTTATGGGCCTGGCAAGCGTAGAAACAAAGGCTGAAGGCTGGATAATTACAGATAGTGGTGGAAGAGAGTTTATTGACTGTTTGGGCGGCTATGGTATGTTTTGCCTTGGACATCGTCATCCAAAAGTGGTTGAAGCTGTCAAAGGTGCCTTGGACTCGATCCCTATGTGTGGCGAAATACTGTTTAATCGCCCGATGGCTGATTTAGCTGAACGCTTGGCTGAGATTACTCCTGGCAACCTTCAGTACAGCTTTTTTGTTAACAGTGGTACTGAGGCCGTTGAAGGTGCTCTGAAAATAGCCAGACTGGCAACCGGCAGAAAAAAATACATAGCTGCTAAGAATGCGTTTCACGGCAAGACATATGGTGCTTTGACTGCTACAGGCAGAGATTTGTTCAGAAAGCCTTTCGAGCCATTATTACAAAATTTTACGCACGTTGAATTTGGCAATATTGAAGCTTTGGAAGCTGCCATTGATACTGAAACTGCAGCAGTAATCCTTGAGCCTATTCAAGGTGAGGGAGGAATTATTGTACCTCCTGATGGTTATCTGCCAGCTGCCCGCGCTTTATGTGATAAATACGGCGTACTGATGATAGCTGATGAGGTTCAGACAGGCATAGGCCGCACAGGAAAATGGTTTGGCGTCGACCACGAAGGAGTCACTCCTGACATTATGGCTTTAGCAAAGGCTCTTGGTGGTGGAATTATGCCTATTGGCTCTTTTACAGCTACACCGGAAGTATGGGCTGGATTAATTGAGTCACCTTTCTTGCACACTTCAACTTTTGGCGGTAACCAAATGGCTTGCGTAGCTGGGTTAGCTACCTTGAAAGTTATAGAAGAAGAAGATTTGCTGAATCGTGGTGCTTCAGCTGGCGCCTACTTGAAGAAAGGTTTGGAAGAAGTCCAGAAGGATTACCCGCTGGTAATTAAAGATGTACGTGGCCGTGGCATGATGATTGGCATTGAGCTGACTAAAGAAGGCGCCGGCGGGATGCTGATGTCCTTGATGATTGATAGCAACATCTTAATTGCCTATACTCTTAACAATCCTAAAGTAATTCGTATGGAGCCACCTTTGATAATGCCGATTGAAGTTATCGACCAAGTTTTAATAGCTTTTCGTAATGCTATACAGCAAACCAATGCTGTTATTGAGGAACTATAAGGGAGAGTGTAGTAAAGATGCCTTTTGTTGAAACTAAAACAGTAATTAGTGGTAACATTGATGATATCTATAATATAGTTAAAAATATGGAAGCATATCCAAGTTTCATGAATGATTTGGAAAGCGTCAAAATTTTAGAAAAAGGTGCTGACTATACGCTTAGTCATTGGGTTTCTAATGTTGATGGCAGACGTATTGTCTGGACTGAAAAGGATAATTTTTATGATGCCGAAAAACGCATTACCTATAAGCAAACAGAAGGTGACTTAAAAAAAATGGAAGGCGAATGGCGGCTTACCAGCTCAAATGATGGAGTGGAAGTTGTGCTTTCCGTTGATTTTGAATTTGGTATACCAATGATTGCCGGTCTGCTTAATCCAATTTTAAAGAAAAAAGTGCGTGAGAACAGTGAGAATATGCTGGCTGCTGTAAAGGCTCAAATAGAAAAATAATACTGAATTGGTATATTTTTCACATATTCTTTACTTTTCATATCTTGAAGGTTGGAATAAGCTCTTATATAATGTTCATAATGGCTTATAGCTATATACTTTAGGAGGAAAAATGAATAGTTTAAAAACAGTATTTTTATTGACGTTATTAACAATGATTCTGGTAAGCGTAGGTGGAGCGGTCGGCGGTAAACACGGCATGCTCATTATGTTAGCATTTTCTATTGGAATGAACTTTTTCAGCTATTGGTACAGTGATACTATTGTATTAAAAGCATATAATGCTGAAGAGGTCAACATTAATAATGCACCAGAGTTGGTTAAAATAGTTGCTGGCTTGGCGAGACGTGCTCAGCTTCCAATGCCGAAAGTATATATTATTAATGAGCCGGTGCCAAATGCTTTTGCTACAGGTCGAAATGCAGAACACGCCTCAGTTGCAGTTACCAGCGGTATTATGCAGCTTTTGTCCAGAGAAGAAATGGAAGGTGTTCTTGCTCATGAACTTAGCCATATTAAGAACCATGATATTTTGATAAGTACTATTGTTGCTACGATTGCAGGTTTGATAGCGACAATTGGTAACATTGTTCAATGGGGTGCTATATTTGGTGGTTTTGGCCGCAGCAATGATAATGAAGAGGGCAGCGGCGGCATTGCAGGTTTTCTGGTAACTGTGATTCTTGCTCCGATTGCAGCTACTTTGATACAGTTTGGTATTTCCAGATCACGCGAATATATGGCTGATGAATCAGGTGGCAGAATGTGCGGAAACCCATTAGCTTTAGCCAGTGCTTTAGCTAAGATTGATGATTATGCGCATAGAAGGATTATGCCTGAAGCAACTCAGGCTACCGCCCACATGTTTATCATCAATCCATTGTCAGCCAGCAGAAAATCATTGATGAATCTTTTCAGTACACATCCAACTACAGAAAGCAGAATTGAAAAACTGAAAGATCTTGCACGTAGAATTGATCGAATTTAAACAATTACAAACAAGGCAAAGCAAATGCTTTGCCTTGTTTTTTCTTTAAAAGTTTCGACAATGATGATTTGAGATGATATAATGTGAGTTGTTTGAGAGTTTCATATATAACATTTCATTCGAAGGAGAATTGGTTATGGATGAAAAAATGAAATGGCTGAAAAGATATTCAGAAACTTGTGGAGTATCTGGCTTTGAAGGAAGAATTAAAGATTTGTTGATAGAACGCTTAGATAAAAAGGCGGATATTTCCTACGACAAGTTAGGTAGTGTTGTTTTTACAGCAGCCGGCGCTAAAAAAGAACCGAAAATTATGTTAGCAAGCCATATGGATGAAATAGGCTTTATGGTAAAACATATAACCAAAGAAGGTTTTTTAAATTTTGTTTGTTTAGGTGGCTGGTGGGAACAGGTAATGCTTGGACAGCGTGTTATAGTCCACGGCACAAAGGGAGACTTAGTTGGTGTAATAGGTAGTAAACCTCCGCATATATTAACTCAGGAAGAACGCAATAAGGTAGTACAGAAAAAAGATATGTACATAGATGTAGGGGCTTCTGATGAAGCTCATGTCAGATCTCTGGGCGTAGCTGAAGGTTCGGCTGTTACACCATATGCTTCTTTTGCAGTGATAGGTGATGGAAAAACACTTCTTGGGAAGGCTTGGGACAATAGAATTGGCTGTGCAATTATGGCTGATGTTATGGAACAGGTTGCCGAAGGAAAACACCAAAACACTGTTTATGGTGTTGCAACAGTCCAGGAAGAGGTCGGCCTGCGTGGTGCGCAGACTAGCGTTAATATGCTTAAACCTGATATTGCTTTTGTCATAGATACTTGTGTTGCTGGTGGCACTCCTGGTGTCGCTGATGATATAGCACCTGCTAAAATTGGCAAGGGAATAGCAATTACAATTTATGATGCAGGGATGTTACCTAATATTGCTTTACGTGACTATGCGTTTGAGGTAGCCAAAGAGATTGGCGTACCTACGCAGATTAGTATTTCAGAAGGTGGTTCTACTGATGGTGGACGTATTCACCTGCATGATGCCGGTGTCCTGACTCTGACTTTCAGTGTTCCTACAAGGTATATTCATAGCCATCAAAGCATAATTCATATGGATGATTATTTAGGCGCAGTAAAATTAATTACTGCCATGATTAAAAATATTGATTCTAAGAAATATGCAGAATTACTTAAGGACTAGAAGCGCATTTGCGATTCAGTATAAATTTAAATTATTATGAGGAGAGATTTAATTATGCAACAGACTTTAGTACTTGTAAAACCAGACGGCGTTAAGAAAAACCTGATCGGTGAAGTTATTTCACGTTTTGAAGGCAGAGGCTTGAAAATATCTGCTCTGAAATTGGTAAAAATTACAGAAGAACAAGCAAAATTTCATTATGCTGAGCATGCAGAAAAACCTTTCTTTGGTGAATTAGTTGAGTTCATTACTTCCGGACCTGTCGCAGCTATGGTTGTATCAGGCGAAAACGCTATTAAAGCTGTAAGAGGAATGATGGGTGCTACTAATCCTTTGGATGCAGTTCCTGGTTCAATTCGCGGCGATTTTGCTCTTACTATTGGCGAAAACATTGTTCATGGCAGCGACGGTGAAGAAAGCGCTGCTCGTGAAATCAATAATTTCTTCAAAGCTGAAGAAATCTACTGATATATTAACTTGAAAGGTGGCGGCAAAATGAAGGCAAGTGTTTATACTCGAACAGGTGATAAGGGAACTACTGGCCTATTGAGTGGCGAAAGGGTTCCTAAACAAAGTTTGCGTGTGGAAGCTTATGGTTCCATTGACGAAATCAATTCTACCTTAGGTCTGGCAAGATCTTTGGTGAAGAGAGACGATGTCAAAGGTACCATTTACAAAGTACAGCAACTTTTGATGTCTCTGATGGCTGACATTGCTAGCATAAATTTGCCAGAACCGTATATTAATCCTGAACACGTAGCATTACTTGAGCAGACTATTGATCAATTCGATTCACTTTTAAAGCCTTTGTCACGGTTTATCATTCCTGGTGATACACCTGGGGCCGCAGCATTGGATATGGCACGTACTGTTACAAGGCGTGCAGAACGCGCATGCTTACGAGTTGCCGAAAAAGAGAGTATTAATGAAAATGCTTTAGTTTGCTTAAATCGCCTTTCTGATCTTTGTTTCATTCTGTCCAGGGTTGAAATTGAAATTGGTGAGTAAAAATTAGATTAGTCAAATAGTGTGGGCGTTTAAATACGGCCACACTATTTTTTTAATATTTTTTATATTATATAGAAGGTTAAATCAATTTCGTGTAGAATATAATAGCTTGGAAAAACTAACGGGTGTGATGAATGCGTTCATCACTTAAAAGGGAAGACCGGTGAAATTCCGGCGCAGTCCCGCTACTGTAATGGGGAGCTAAACGCAAAATGCCACTGGGAAACTGGGAAGGCGCGTGTATGCTAGGATCCAAAGCCAGGAGACCTGCCTGTAAAAAACCATTTTACCTACGGGAGATAGGGACGTGGCAATATAGAATAGCTTTTGTGCGTAGCTATATTTTCTTGTCCTCTCTCAGTAGAGGATTTTTTATTTGGAGGTTAAAAAATTGGCTGGAAAATTGGTTTTGGTTATTGGTGGTGCTCGTAGCGGGAAAAGCAGCTTTGCCGAAAAATATGTTTTGAATTACGGCTCTAAATGTGCTTATATTGCTACAGCGGAAATCCTTGATGAAGAAATGGCGGAAAGAGTTAAGCAGCATCGGTTAAGACGCGAGGGCAAGCGATGGGTTAATTTTGAAGCGCCTTACAACGCAGATAATACAGTTGCTCAAGCTGGTGAGGCCGCTGATTGCATTTTGTTTGACTGCCTTACCATATATCTGTCTAATCTTATGTATGGCAAAAATGCGCCGGACACCTTTGAAGAAAAATGTTTATATGTAAAAAATGAAGTTGATAAATTACTACTGGCCGCAAAAAAGACGGAGAAAACAGTTGTTTTTGTATCTAATGATGTAGGTTGTGGTATCGTCCCTGATAATCAGATGGCACGTGAATACAGGGATGTTGCAGGATGGGTGAATCAGCAGGTAGGTTTTGAGGCTGATTTTGTATTTTATGTTATGGCAGGACAAGCAGTTGATATTAAGAAGTTAGCTTTTAAATTTGAGAATAATCCAACACTGGGAGAATAGCATGACTGGAATTTTAGACGGAATAAAAATAGAGCCAGCTTCTAAGGACATGGAATATGAAATTATCCATAAGTGGGATCTTATGGATAAGCCACAGAACAGTTTAGGTAATATTGAAAAAATGGTTGCAAAATTAGGATCCATGCTTGGCAATGAATTGCCTGAAGAATTGAAGCCAGCTATGCTTTTGATGTGTGGGGACCATGGGATTGCCAAATATGGGGTAAGTGCTTATCCACCAGAGGTCACAATTCAGATGATTAATGGCTATATGAGAGGAACTGCAGGAGCCAATGTCATGGCAAGACATGCAAATACTGATTTATTTGTTGTAGACATAGGTGTAAATGCTGATTTATCAAACCTGAAGGGTGTTCGTAATGAAAAGGTAGCTTGGGGCACCGAAGATTTTACCAAAGGGCCTGCAATGACGAAGGAGCAGGCTATTAAAGCTATTCAAGCAGGTATAAAAGTTGCTGATGAGTGCATAGATAAGGGTTATAACCTATTAGTTACAGCGGAAATGGGAATTGGAAATACTACTTCTACTGCTGCCATTGCTTCTGCTATGTTGGATCTTGAACCTGGATTAACTGTGGGTAGGGGTACCGGTATTAATGACGAACGAATGAAGATAAAGCGTCGAGTTGTAGCTGAGGGTTTAGCTGTCAATTCACCAATCGCCGGTGATGCTCTTGATGTTTTGTGTAAGCTAGGCGGTTATGATCACGCTGGTCTTGCTGGTATGATTATTGGCGGAGCCAGAAGAAGGGTACCAACTATGATTGATGGCGTTAATGCTACGGCGGCAGCATTGATAGCCTGGGGAATCTATCCGGGATGCTCAGAATATATGCTTTGTTCGCATTTGTCTGAAGAAATTGCACATAAAAAAATGCTGTCTCAATTAAATTTACATCCCATTGTTGATGCTGGCATGCGTCTTGGCGAAGGAACAGGCGCCTCGCTTGCGATTGTAGTTTTACAGACTGCGCTTGGATTATATAAAGAAATGAATAAACAATAAAAGATGAAATGTGGGAACTTTCTATGAGAGATTTTATAACTTGCCTGGAATTTCTGACCAGAATAAGATTTACAAAGCGCAATACATGGACAAAGGAGGATTTTTCCAGAAGTGTTCCTTATTTTCCTTTAGTCGGTCTTATTATTGGTGGCTTTCTGGCATTTGTTAATATAGTTTTACTGCAAACAAATGTTTCTGACTTTTTGCGTGCTTCATTGCTAATTCTGGCAGAAATAATAATAACAGGCGGACTTATGTACGATGGATTTATGGATACAGCAGATGGGGTATTCTCAGAACGTGACAGGGAACGTATGTTGGAGATAATGAAAGACAGCTGTGTTGGTTCTAATGCTGTTCTGGCAGTTATTGTATTAATAATGTTAAAGATTTCTGTTTATCTTGAAACGCAGCCTGCGAACCTTTCATATACCATTATCGCAATGTCAGTAGCAACAAGAACCTTCATGGTTTTATTTATCGTCAATTTTCCCTATGCGCGCAAGGAAGGAATTGGCAACTTATTTAGGATGTACGCAAAACCGTATTATACTTATATTGCATTTTTTTTAGGAATGATACTTATATATGCTTCAGGTGGATTCACCTTGTTGACTGTTGCCGGCTTTTGTCTGTTAATTTTATTGATGGTAGCTAATTATTTCGTAAAGTTGTTAGGAGGTCTGACAGGCGATACCTATGGCGCTTTAACGGAAATCGGCAATGTAATATTTCTATTGCTAACAATATTTGTGAAATTAGGTGGTTATTAAATGATTGATATTTTAGAATTAATTTCAAACATAGAACCTTTGGATAGAATGGCAATTCATGAGGCAAGGTATCACTTTGATAATTTGATTAAACCTAAAGGGTCTTTAGCAAAACTTGAAGATATGGTTTGTCTTTATATTGGTGCAACCGGTGAAGCTGACCCTGTTAAACTTACATATCCAAAAAAGGTTATTAGCCTTTGGGCATCTGAGCAAGATAAACCCTTTTTAGAAAAGATGTATTCTGGCAAAGAACCTTTAAACTTTTTGGCTGAGCAAGCTAAAAGTGAAGTGCTTATCACTGAATTAATTTGTCAAAAGATAGATTCGTCAGCAGAAAGTATGATTGATGCCTTACTGACGGGTGTAGATAATACAGAAAAAAATATTAAGAGCAATGGTTATCAATTGTTTTCTGTTGCTGTGCCTGGCAGATATACATTACCTGTTGAATGGAATGACATAAAGAAGGAAGATCCTTATATTATTTTGCAGCACTTTGGCGATGTCCGACTCGCAGCGGCACTTGGCGCAATTTTAACTTCTTCATTTTTGCGGACTCCTGTAATGCTTGATGGTTTAGCTTCCGTTGTAGCGGCGTTTTTAGCAGCAAAAATAGCTCCCATATCTTTAGAATATTGTATTGCAAGCAACATAACAACAGAAGAAGGTCAGGAGGACCTTATTGAGGAATTAGGGTTATCTGCAGTATTGCGTTTGCAAATATCTCAGGGTCAGGGCGAAGGCAGTGCGTTGGCCTTCACCTTGTTTGATGGTGGAATAAAGGCATATAAAGAAATGGAGACCTTTGCGCAGGCTGGAGTACATACAGAAGTAGAAGAATTTTCTATTCTAAAAAAATAATTAACTGGGGTTTAGTGAAATGAAAAAAATTTATTTAGCAAGACATGGGCAAACAGATGCCAATAACACTTTGACTTTCCAAGGTCATATTGATAATCACTTGAATTCTAAAGGTCTTTTGCAAGCACAAAAAATGGTTGATTATTTTGCAAATCATAATTTATCAAAAATATATACCAGCGATTTGATTCGAACGGTAGAAACAGCAAAACCGACGGCGGAAGTTCACGCTTCAGAGATTGTTAAAATTCCAGCTTTAAAAGAAATTAATTTTGGCGAATGGGAAGGCTTAACTTATGATGAAATAAAAGCCAAGTGGCCTAAAGACATCGAAACATTTTTTAAAAAACCGGCTGCAGTCAAAATCAGTGGTGGTGAAAGCTTCAGTGAGGTGCAGAATCGCGCCTGGGAGGCTTTTAAGGAAATAGTGCAGGAATACGATGATGAAAGTGATATCTTTATTGTGTCACATGGTGGTACTGTAAGAACAATATTATGTGCGGTAATGAATCTTAGTTTAGATGAAATGTGGAAAATTAGTATTGATAATGCTGGAATTAGTTGCATCTTGCAGTTAGAAAACCGTTGCTGGATAAAAAATATTAATGATACAAATTTTCTAAAATAAAAACATTTTTAATAGTTTTTAGCTAAAAATTATTGTATATAAAAATACTGTGCGTGCAGTGTTGACTTTTATCTTTCAATAATATATACTGCAGTTAGTTGATATCTCACCAGGTTCGATAGGATTCCACACTTCTTCCCAACTTCTTGGGGAAGCTTAGGAACATATCTATGAGTCCGCATGGGGTATAGATAAGAAGGAGTGATAGTAATGAAGGAAGACAAAACTTTAACTTGCCGCGAATGTGGCGCAGAATTCGTTTTCTCAGCTTCTGAACAGGAGTTTTATGAAGAAAAAGGATTCACAAATGAACCTGGCCGTTGTCCTACATGCCGTCAAGCTCGTAAACAACGCATGGGTGGTAATGGTGAACGTGCACCTCGTCAAATGTATTCCGCAACTTGTGCAGAATGCGGTTGCCAAACAGAAGTACCATTCCGTCCATCTATGGACAGACCAGTATATTGCCGCGATTGCTTCAATAAACTTAAAGAACAATAATATGTATTATAAACCAGCTACATATGTAGCTGGTTTTTTTGTGTTTTATGTCTTTTATCTGCAATATTTGTTATAATAATAGACGAAAGGCTTATATTAGGGAGTGATTTAATATTTTAATCTTTAAAGAAATTGAATTAGGCGATAAAGAAATTTTTGATAAATATTTTACTATGAAATATTATCAAGGATCTGAATGTACTTTTACCAATTTATTTGTTTGGCGTAGATGTTACAAAATTTGTTGGGCTATATCACACGAGTTCCTTATTATTAAGGTAACCCGTGATGATATTACATTTGTTTTACAACCTTTTGGAGGCGCTGTCGAAGATTTTCCGGCTATATTAAATGAATTAAGAGAAGCCTTTGCAGGAAAACCGTTTGAAATGCGCGGTATTTATGAGGAAACAATACCTTTGTTGAAGTCTTGTTTACCTGAAACGACGCAATTTATTGATGATAGAGATAATTGGGATTATGTTTATCTTAGAGACAACTTAGCAAACCTGGCAGGGCGTAAATATCATGCTAAGAAAAATCATGCAAATGCTTTCAGAAAAGAAAATCCAGATTATGTTTTTTCTTTGATTTCTAAGGATGATATTGCAGACTGCATTGCCTTTGCTGACTTGTGGTGCGAAATGAAAGGGCAAAACGCAGAAGGTTTGCGCTGTGAACTTTGTGCATTAGAAGAGTCCTTGACAAAATTTGAAACTTTGAATATCAGAGGCGCTTTAATAAGAATTAATGGAGTAGTTCAGGCTTTTACCATTGGTGAAAAATATAACAAGGATATGGCTGTAATTCATTTCGAAAAAGCCAATCCTGAGATCAGAGGCCTTTATACCGTTATCAATCAGGACTTTTGTGCAAAAGTATGGAATGATGTGACATATATCAACAGAGAAGAAGATATGGGATTGGAAGGATTACGTAAAGCTAAAGAATCCTATCAGCCGGAGTTCATGGTAAAAAAATACACTGCTGTTATTAGTGATTGATGGAGGATAATATGGACTTTCATTTAATCAATGAAAAAAACCTAGCAAAAGTTGAATCTTTGTGGGATTACTGTTTTGAAAAAAAAGATTCATATTTTTTTAAATGGTATTTCAAAGAGTACTGTTTAAAACAAAATGCCGTTCTTGGTGGTTTTAATAAACAGGGACTTCTGTCGACAATGGTTCATCTCAATCCCTACACGCTAAAATTACGAGGGATGGAAGCAGTAACCTCATATTTGGTAGGCGTAGCTACAGATCCGGCCGCAAGGGGAAGACGTGCTACGAAAGAATTGTTTGAGATGGCGTTCGCCATTTTAAAAGCTCAAGGAAAGTTTTTTGTAATTTTGATGCCGGAATATGCCGGCGTTTACCTGCCATACCAATTTACCTTTGTTTATTTCAAACATCGCTACGAGTTGCCATTGCGTGCGCTTTCGTTTGGTGAAGTTGACGATAGCATTGAGCTTAAAAGGGTCGAAAGCATTAATGACTTTACTGAATTCAGTAATTTGTACGAAAGTTTCATGCAAAATTATAATGGTTTTGTCGTAAGGTCTGCACGTGAATGGAGCAATTTTTGGACTGTCTTCATAAATGAAAGCGGAGAGGCAACTATTGCTTATAGGGGAGACATACCAGTTGGTTATATGTTATATCAACGAACAGGTAAAGCATTTAAAATTGTCGAAATGGTTCATATAGATGCAGCTGTAAAAAATAGTTTTTTGCGATATGCAAGACAACATGTGGCGCAGTGTGATAAACTTGAATGGCTGGCAGAAGCCGATGACCTGACATATTTGCATTTTCAGGACCAATCGCATTGTGGTAGTAGCTTTCCTTTTATGATGGCCAGAATTATTGATGCTAGAAAAGCATTAGAATTATTGCCTCTAAATAGTGGCCATAAAGAAGGAAGTATTACTATCCTGCTCACTGACGATTTGGTTAAATCAAACAACATTCTGTTGAAATTGAATATTGGTAATAATGCTATAAAAATTGAAGATACATTCAACTTACCTGATATTGAAATGGATATAAGTGCATTTACTCAGCTTTATTTCGGGCAGTTCAGTCTGACAGAATTAGTGGCAGAAGGCATTATTGCACTTTATTCCGACCATGCCGGGCTTTTGTTGTCAGATATTTTGCCAAAGTGCAATAATTATATTAATGAGTATTATTAGTTTGGAGGATGAATATGAGCAACAAAATTAAGAGAATATTTGTGGAAAAGAGACCTGAATTTGCGATAGAAGCGCAGGAATTACTTGCGGATCTAAAACAGAATCTAGGACTCAATAATATTAAAAGCATGCGTATTCTTAATCGCTATGATGTTCTTGGTCTTACAGATGAAGAATTTTTGGAAGCCAGTCGGCATGTTTTGTCAGAGCCAGCAGTAGATATGTTGTTTGAAGAAGAACTTATTTTAGACAAAAATGCAAAAAGTTTTGTCGTTGAATTACTTCCTGGACAGTACGATCAAAGGGAAGATTTTGCGGAACAATGTGTTCAGCTGATTACTCAAAAAGAAAAGCCTATGGTATCTAACGCTAAAGTTTATATCTTTGAGGGTGAATTATCTGATGCCGATATGGAGCGCATAAAAAAATATTGCATTAATCCAATTGAAGCGCGAGAAGCATCCTGGGAAAAACCGACTACTTTGCAAACTACTTGCGAGGAGCCTGCCCGAGTAGCTGTATTGAAAAATTTTAATTGTTTTACGCGTGCTGAGATGGAGTCATTCCGAATTGATAGCGGATTAGCTATGGATTTGGAAGATTTGTTATTTTGTCAAAAATATTTTCAGGAAGAAAATCGACCTCCAACAATAACTGAAATAAAGGTGCTTGACACTTATTGGTCCGATCATTGCCGTCATACAACATTCATGACAGAAATTGAAGATGTTGAAATTGCACCTGGTGTTTATAATCAACCTATTCAAACAGCCTATGATCGTTATATGGAAGTAAGAGATAAAATTTATGGTAATAAAACTGAACGTCCTGTTACCTTAATGGATATTGCAGTTGTTGGCATGAAAAAACTGCGCAGTGAAGGCAAGCTCGCAGATTTAGACGTTTCTGATGAAATTAATGCGTGCAGCATAATAGTACCTATTGAGATTGACGGTAAAACTGAAGAGTGGCTTGTTATGTTTAAAAATGAAACACATAACCATCCGACAGAGATTGAACCTTTTGGCGGCGCTGCTACTTGTCTTGGCGGTGCAATTCGTGATCCATTGTCAGGAAGAGCATATGTGTATCAGGCAATGCGTGTAACCGGTGCTGCTGACCCTCGGACGCCAATTGAAGATACTTTACCAGGCAAGCTGCCACAACGAAAAATTACTATTGGTGCCGCTAGCGGCTATAGCTCTTACGGCAACCAGATTGGTCTTGCCACGGGACACGTACAAGAATATTATCATGACAATTTCGTTGCTAAACGCATGGAATTGGGTGCGGTAATTGGAGCAGTTCCGCGTAAAAATGTGCGTAGGGAAACACCTGGTGAAGGCGACTTGATTATCTTATTAGGTGGACGTACCGGTCGTGACGGCTGTGGTGGTGCAACTGGCTCTTCAAAAGAACATACAATTGAATCATTACTTTCATGTGGTGCAGAAGTTCAAAAAGGTAATCCACCTACAGAAAGAAAAATTCAACGCCTTTTCCGTAACCCTGAGGTTTCTAAATTGATAAAACGCTGTAATGACTTCGGCGCTGGCGGTGTTTCCGTTGCTTGCGGCGAACTTACTGATGGTTTGGTAATTAACCTTGACAAAGTGCCAAAAAAATATGAAGGCCTTGATGGCACAGAACTTGCCATATCTGAATCCCAGGAACGTATGGCGCTAGTTATTGAAGCAAAAGATTGGGAAAAATTTATTGGCTTTGCGGACAAAGAAAATCTGGAAGCCACTATTGTAGCAGAAGTTTCGTCTAATCCACGTCTTGTTATGTACTGGCGTGGTGAGAGAATTGTTGATTTATCCAGAGCTTTTCTTAACACAAACGGTGTTGCGCAAAAAACCGATATTTGTGTTAAGGAGCTTACTGAGACCAGCATTTTCAATAAAGTACCATCCTGTGTTGTTGAGAATAATTTGGAACAGTCATGGCTAGCAAATTTGTCCAGGCTGAACGTTTGCAGCCAAAAGGGACTTTCCGAGAGATTCGACAGTACTATTGGCAGAGGAACTGTATTGATGCCTTTTGGCGGCAAAAATCAATTAACACCGACTGAAGGTATGGTTGCACGTATACCGGCTCTTAATGGTGTGACCACTGCCGCATCTGTTATGGCCTGTGGTTATAACCCTGAAGTTGCTTGCTGGAGTCCCTTCCATGGCGCAATGTATGCAGTTGTCGAATCAGTATGTCGTGCTGTTGCCTTAGGTGCTGATCCTGATAAAATACATCTTACATTACAGGAATATTTTCCAAAACTAAATAATGTGGAAACCTGGGGCCAGCCTTTTAGTGCTCTGTTAGGAGCTTTTATGGTACAGGACGCACTGGGAATTGCGGCAATTGGTGGTAAAGACAGTATGTCAGGCACATTCATGGATAAGACCGTGCCGCCAACATTGGTTTCTTTCGCTGTCTCCGTTATTGACGGTGAAAATGCAATTTCGACAGAGTTTAAAGCAGCCGACAACAATGTTATCTTTATTGCTGCTCCACGTGATAAACATGAAGTTATTGATTTTGAGATTTTGCGCAAAAATCTCAGCGCTCTTCACAAGGCTATCATAGCAAATAGAGTTGCTTCTGCCGGCGTAATAAAAGAGGGTGGTATCGCTGCAGCAGTATCTGTTATGTGCTTAGGCAACGACCTCGGTTTTGAATTCATAAAACCGTTCAATGATACTGATAGTTTATTTACATTGCAGCCAGGAGGCTTTGTAGTGGAATTGGCTGACGGAATTTCGCCAGAAGACGTATTTACTGATATTGAATATATTAATCTTGGTCATTTGACAACGTCAAAGATTATTTCACTGAATGAAACAGAAATTGCTTTAGATAGTATTACAAGCGCTTATTTGAAACCGCTGGAAACAATTTTCCCTCGTATTGTAGATGCTGGTGCAAAAGTGGTTGAAATCATCCAACCTTTGTATAAAGAACCATTGCCACTTACGGCTCCTTATTCCATTGCCAAACCACGTGTCTTTATTCCTGTGTTCCCTGGCATAAATTGCGAATATGATACTGCCGCTGCTTTTGAGGCTGCTGGTGGTGTAGCTGAGGTATTCGTGGTGAGAAACCTATCAGCAGCCGCAATCAATGATTCTATTGATACTATGGTTAAAATGATTAACAATTGCCAGATCTTGATGTTGCCTGGTGGGTTCAGCGCCGGTGATGAACCGGATGGTTCTGGTAAATTTATAGCCACCATGTTCCGCAATAATAGAATTCAAGATGCTGTTAATTCTTTATTACAACAGCGCGACGGCTTGATGCTAGGTATTTGTAATGGTTTCCAGGCTCTTATCAAATTAGGACTAGTGCCTTATGGAGAAATAGTTAATATGAGGCAGGATTCTCCAACTCTTACCTTTAATAAAATAGGCCGACATGTTTCACAAATTGTGGAAACAAAAATTATATCAAATAAATCACCTTGGCTTAATTTTGTTGAGCCTGGCGATATTCATTCTGTGGCTGTTTCACATGGTGAAGGTCGTTTTTATGCTCCAGAAGCTGAAATAAAACGTTTGTTTGCAAATGGACAAATCGCGACTCAGTATGTGGATCAAAATGGTGACCCTACAATGAAAATGCCATACAATCCAAATGGGTCGTTGTATGCAATTGAAGGCATAACCAGCCCAGATGGCCGTGTTTTTGGTAAAATGGGGCATTCCGAGCGCTATGTCCCTGGTTTAATGAAGAACATTAATGGTAACAAAGATCAAAAAATATTCATTTCCGGTGTTAAATATTTCGATTAACCGGCAAAATAAAAAAAGTGACCTGCATCAAAAATGATGCAGGTCACTTTTTAGTCATCGACCTTTATTTTGCCGCATTTGTTTTCGTAATCATCAACAATCCATTTTAAAATTTGCTCGATTTCTTTATTAACTGAACGGCCATTGGTTTCAGCAATAATTTTGAGCTTTTTAAGAATGACAGGATGGACTCTTAAAGTAAAACGCGATAATTCCATTTAATTGCTCCCTTCAATGATGTCACTATTATGTCAAACAAACTTCATTAAGACGCTCTAATGATATTTTAAGATAATATAAAGAATTAATCAATAGTTTACGCAATAAATGGTTAATGCATTACCTAACTAATTAAACAGGATAAAACTATGTAATTGTGGTAAAATATAGCAAGTAAGTATTGTTTTTATGAGGTTTTTAACTAAATTTTGGGGAGGTAAATATGAAGTTAGACATTAATAGTATTTATTCCGGGTTTAAAGTTAAGGAAAAAACATTTATTGAAGAATTAAAGTCAGATGCCTCCATATTGGAACATATTAAAAGTGGGGCTAAGGTTCTATACATAGGTAATAAAGATGACAATAAGGTTTTCTCAATAAGTTTCAGGACTCCTCCTAATGATGATTCAGGTGTGGCACATATTCTGGAGCATTCTGTTTTGTGTGGTTCACGTAAATATAGATTAAAGGAACCTTTTGTAGAATTGGTTAAAGGTTCTATGAATACGTTTTTAAATGCGATGACTTATCCAGATAAGACGATGTATCCTGTTGCCAGCCGTAATGATAAAGATTTTCATAACTTGATGGACGTGTATCTGGATGCAGTATTTTATCCACTAATTTATGAAAATGATTATACTCTTTTGCAAGAAGGCTGGCATTACTCAATTCATGATGAGAAAGATCCATTAAAATATAATGGCGTAGTCTATAATGAAATGAAAGGTGTATTCTCTTCCGTAGATGCATTGCTTGATTATGAATCAATGAGGGCTTTATTTCCAGATACCTCATATCGTTTTGAATCGGGGGGGCATCCTGATTCAATACCTGAACTGACTCAAGAACAGTTTTTGACTTTCCATCAAACATATTACAGCCCTGAAAATTCATATATTTATTTATATGGCGATCTGGATATTCTTGAAACTTTGGAATTTCTCGACCGTGAATATTTAAATAGTTTTTCAAAAAACGGAAAAGTAAATTCGGCCATATCCATTCAGCAACCTTTTACAAGAACAAAAGATGTTGAAGATACTTATCCAATTGGTGAGACGGAAGATGCAAAGGGAAAAACCTATCATGAACTTCATGTTGTAGTTGGCAAAGCCACTGATATAAAGACCGGGACAGCACTGCGCCTATTAGAATCTGTGCTCTTAGAGTCAAATTCTGCTCCACTTAAATTAGCCCTTATGGAAGCTGGTATTGGCTCTGATATTGCTGGTTCATATGCCGGAAGTTATTTGCAACCAATTTTTTCTGTCAAGGTTGCTGGTTCTGAACCGGAAATGCGAGATAAATTCATTAGTGTAACCTATAAAACTCTGCAGGATATTACAATAAATGGCATAGATAAAGAATTGCTGGAAGCGGCTTTAAACTCACTGGAATTTAAACTTCGGGAGGCCGATTTTGGCGTATATCCTAAGGGTTTAATTTATGGAATAAGCTGCATGGATAGCTGGCTGTATGACGGCAATCCTTTTGACTGCCTCCGATTCGAAGGTTTGCTGCAGGACCTCAGAGATGGTATAAATACAAGATATTATGAACAACTTATAGAAAATTATATTCTGGATAATACTCACAAAGTATTAATTACACTTCGTCCGGAACAAGGTAAAGAGCAAAGAGACCATCTAAATGATATTAATAAATTAGCAAAGATTAAAACTGAATTAAGTGCAGAAAACATTATGGATTTGATAGAAAAAACAGAAATATTGCAGCAAAAACAGAGTTCTCCGGATGGTCCTGCGGAAATGGAGTCAATACCTGTATTGGAGCGAAGCGACTTGCGTCATCAGATTGAGCCAATACTGCCTGAAAGAACTGAAAAGGGCGATTCAACGTATCTCTATTTGCCAGGTCAGACGAATAAAATAGCATATCTAAATTGGTATTTCGATCTTTCCGGTATTAGTAACGAGCTTTTACCTTATGCTTATTTGTTAAGCGATGTGCTTGGCAAGGTAGATACAAAAGATTATACATATCAATCGCTGTCGACCGCTACTAACAAGGATACTGGTGGTATTGGCTTCCAATTGTCAGCTTATTCAAAACATGATAATGCTGATGACTATTTGATTTGTTTTGCCGTGCAGGCGAAAGTACTTACAGCAAAAATTGATAAACTATTTGATATATTACGAAACATTGCTTTAACTAGCAATTTTGATAACCGTAAACGTATCTGGGAAATTGTTAATGAAATTAATACGGATTGGGATAGCCAATTCTTTAATCGAGGACAAAGCATCGCTTGCACAAGGCTGTGTTCCTATTTTTCACTAGCTTCCCGCGTCAACGAGCAAGATTATCTTAGTTATTATTATTTCATCAAAAAGATTGTGGCTAATTTCGATGAAGAATATTCTGTACTACAAAGTAAATTCATGGAGTTGCTGGGAGTGTTTTTCCATAGCAGTAAATGCCTTTTTGCTTTTTCCTGTGAAGAATTAGAACGGAATAAAGTATCAATGGCTGCTGAAGCATTCATGTCATTATTACCAAAATCTGTCTACGCCGGTAAAGAACCGGAACCGATTTCTTTAAAGCAGATTAACGAAGGAATTGCAACAAGCGGCAAAGTCCAGTATGTAGCAGCTGGAGGCAATTATAGAAAATTTGGTTATGAATATACAGGCGCAATGAAAGTATTAGAGACCATACTTCGTTACGACTATTTATGGAGCAAGGTACGTGTGCAAGGTGGTGCTTATGGTGCGAATGCCAGATTTGAACGTAACGGTATTGCGTATTTTTCTTCCTATCGAGATCCAAATTTAGATAAAACTTTACAAGTATATAGGGATTTACCAGCATATCTGGCAGCTTTTTCCGTAAGCGAACGTGAATTGAAAAAATATGTTATTGGCACAGTAAGTGGTATGGATACGCCTTTGACTAATTCTATGTTGCTTGAAAGGGCATGTATTATGGCATTAAAGGAAATTTCAGATGATATGCGTCAAAAAGAACGTCTGGAAGTTATTGATGTTACCAATGAAGATATTAAACGATTAGCACCGCTGGTTAAAGATGTGCTGCAAGAAAACTATTATTGCGCAGTTGGCAGTAAACATATACTTGATAAAAACAAAGATATATTTACAGAAATAATTTATATATAAATTAAAGAGGCCCTCTCAGGAGTAAAAAGAATTGTTTATCATAAATTTGTAATTCTTATACCTAAAGGAGAGGGCTTTTTCTCATATATCTGAAAAATTTGAAAAAAGTTTTATTCAATCAAGAATTAATTGACTTTTTAGCAATTTATCTTTAAACTCTATATGTAAGTAAAACGGTTATAATTGCTTACAAAGTTTAAAGGAGGCATGTTAATGAGTACAAGTAATTCTACGCAACACGTTCAAATCGCGGTTGCAGACCCAACTCCGCTTGGGTTGTTAGGTTTGGCAATTGTGACACTGGTCGCTTCAGCGCAAAAACTTGGTATCGTCTCTGGCGTTTCCTGGGTAATTCCGTGGGCTCTGGTTATGGGTTCTTTCGCCCAATTACTGGCTGCATACTTTGATTTTTGTCACAAAAACATCTTTGGTGCAACAATTTTTGGCGCATTTGGTTTCTTCTGGTCCGGCGTAGCGATGAGCTGGATGATAAAAGCAGGCTGCTTTGGTGCAGGCTTGGTTGCTGGTGTCGATCCTAAGGCAATGGGTTTTGCTTTTCTAGGGTATTTTTTATTCGCATGCGTAGGAACTATTGCTGCATCTGAAGCAAATTTATTCTTGTTTGCAGATATGGTGTTTATCGATGTGCTTTTATTAGGCTTAACATTGGATACTCTTGGCCTAGGTGGCCATTGGGCTCATACAATGGCAGCTTATGCTGAATTAATCGTGTCATTGCTTTCTTTGTACGGTGCAAGTGCAATCTTCCTGAACAATTTCTTTGGTCGCCAATTCTGGCCGCTGGGAAAACCGCTTGGAATATTTAAACGAGCTTAAAAACTTTAAAGGCGCTATCATATTGTATATGATAGCGCCTTTAGTTTTTTTAATACTAATCAACAAATTCCAATCTGCTATTTGGTAAGTATTTTCTGCCAGCCTTGGCACATGCAACGCCATCTCGCAAAACGATGTCCGCGGTGAAATTAATGTTGCCATTAAAAAAACTGCTGCCGATTGCGTAAGTATCAACAGGAACCTTAAGCTTTTCAAATTCAGCAATTTTTTCGGCATCGAAGCCACCGGAAACTATAATTTTAACATAGTTGAAGCCTTCGGCATCCAATGCTTTCCTAACGGCGGCAACCAATTCTTTACATACACCTGTAGGAGGGAAGATTCCCATTTGTGATTGAATTGTCTTGTCAACCATATTATTTGAAGTGTCCAAGCGTACTCCCTGCAATTTTTTACCTAATTTACGTGCTATAGCTAAGGAGGTGTTGACGCAGTCATTGTCGAAGTCGACCAAGGCTATACGACTTACGGTCGGATCAATATACTTATCGAAAGCTGTCGTAGCAGCGACGGTATCACCGCCATATGTGGCTATGAGGGCATGGGGGATTGTGCCTAGACCTTCTACGCCTGCAGCGGCTGCATTAGCGTCTGTCGAAAAACTTTTAATACCACCGATTAATGCAGCAAATCCATCTTGTTCCTGCGTTAAGTAAGAGTCATAACGCGCTGAAAAGAAAAGCACCTGTTTGCCATTGGCAGCTTCAACAGCACGTCTGACATTTGTTGCAATACGACTTTGCCTTGCCAGTATTCCAAGATAAACTGTTTCCAAGTGGGAAAAATCAGCTAAGTCTCCTTCAATAGTCATTAATGTTTCCCATGGCGCTACTTCATCACCATCGTGTAAGGCATGAATAGTAATACTTTCTGGGTTAAAGGCGCAGGTTTTAATAATGGCAATAGCTTCATCGACACCGCAAAGAACGATATGTTCACGTTGAAATACTTGCATGAGGATACGTGGGTGTTTATTGTCTTTATTTAATATTTCCGCTGTACGCAGAAAATAGTCATCGCTATAATAACCAGATTTGATTTTTTCGATTGGAATATTAAAAGCAGATATAGGTGTTCTTTTTTTCATTTTATCCTCCTAAAATTATAGAAATTGGTATGATGTAATTTAAAGGCATATTGTAATGCTTACCAATTATGATACAATAATAGCGTTCTAATATGCAAGTAAGTGGATTAATTTGCTAGTATAATTGACATTTGATTTCTATTTTAACTTAAGAGGGCTTAGATATGACAAACAAAAAATATAAGATTTTAATTATGTCTGCGCCCATTGGTTCTGGTCATGCTTTGGCCGCAGAAGCGTTAAAAGATGAATTTAAAAAATCGTATAATTGTGATGTTATCTTAGGGAGTGCTTTTGATTTTTTCCCTAAGTTTATCGGAAAAATCGTCTTGAAAAGTTATTTTTCCGTGCTGAAATACGTACCTGGTTTATATGAAATAGCATATAAATGGGGTAATAACCCTTCGGGTTCTCTTTGGCTGCGGAATATAATAAATAACATATTAGCTTACCTTGCGGATGGTTATTTGCGTAAAGTAAAACCTGATGTTGTAATAGCGACACATGCAACACCTGCGGGGATTATTTCTGCCTATAAAAAGAAGCATAAAGACGCAAAAATAATACTTGCTTCAGTTGTGACTGATTTTACAATCCATAAATGGTGGATATGTGAAGGAACTGATGCTTATTTTCTGGCAGCCGATAACTTAAAACCTGCAATACAAAAAAAGCAGGGCCAAAACTTGTTCTTTTATGGTATACCGGTTCGTCGTGCTTTCAGACAGGAATATAGCAGACAGGAATTACGCAAAAAATTTGGTTGGCAGGATGATACTGCAATTTGTCTTTTGATGGGCGGTGGTGAAGGCCTCCTGCCAATGAAAGAAATTCTTGGGGAAGTTAGTGGACGGATTCCGGTAAAAATGCGTTTTGTTGCGATTACTGGTAGAAATAAGGACTTAGCGAGTGAATTAAAAAATCAGTATCCTGATGTGGAAGTATATGGTTTTACAGAGGCAATACCAGAATTTATGCATGCCGCTGATATAATTATCAGCAAGGCTGGTGGTCTTACTGCTGCTGAAACACTTACCACTTGTCTATCTTATATTATTTATAAACCGCTGCCTGGGCAGGAAGAAGCTAATGCAGAATATCTTAAAAGTTCTGGTGCTGCCATTATTGCAAAAACTCCGAATGAAGTTCTGCTGGCAATGAGCAATTATTCTATTGCTAAAGCAAAACAACGGCAAAAATTAGGCAGGCCGGAAGCAGCACCTGATATAGCAAAAGCTGTTATAAATATGCTTGACTAGCATTGTATGACTTGACCATCTAAATTTTACGAATTATAATGACTTGCATATAGATATTGAGATAACTATAATTACCGCTGGTTGTTCTTGTCCCAATCATCCTAATAAAAGTTAGAGGTGATTTGTACGGAAAGATATTATTTAGCGGCGTTAAACGCCGTCTATAATCTTAGTTTTAAAAAGACGCAGTTACTTATCGAGCATTTTGGCTGCGTAACAAAGGCGTATGAGGCAAGTGCTCAGGAGCTTATAGCTACTCACTTGATTACTGCTGAAAAATGTTCTAGGATTCTAGCTAGCAGAGAAAATGAATATCCTCAAAAGTTACAGGCGTTCTGTGAGAACAATGGTGTGGAAATTCTTACGACTGAAGACAGCAGTTATCCACTTCAACTTAAAAACATTCAGAACCCACCTTCGGTCCTTTATATTAAAGGTACACTGCCGGATACTGATAAGGCAGTTGGCGTTGTAGGTTCCAGAAAATCTACATCATATGGCCTGAAAGTTGCTGGTACATTTGCACAAGACCTGGCCCTGGCTGGTTTAACGATAATAAGCGGCGGTGCCCGTGGAATTGATACAGCTGCCCATAAAGGGGCTTTAAAGGCAGATGGTAAAACAATAGCAGTTCTTGGTTGTGGCATTGACGTCATATATCCATACGAAAACGCTGAATTATTTAAACAAATATCTAAAAATGGTGCAATAATAACTGAATTTCCTCCAGGAACAGAGCCTCTGGCGAAAAATTTTCCAACTAGAAATCGCATTATAAGCGGATTTTCTCAAGGTATTTTGGTTGTTGAGGCTGCACGTAAAAGTGGTGCAATGATTACGGCTGAGTTTGCTATAGATGAAGGTCGGGAAGTATATTGCATACCTGGCAGTATTTTTTCTCCAACAAGTGTGGGCACGCATTCATTAATAAAGCAAGGTGCAAAACTTGTACAAAGACCGGAGGATATTCTGGAAGATTTCCATTTGTTATTACAAAAACACCCAAAGGAGAAAGTTGATATGCCTGATTTGTTTTCAGGTATGTCTGAAGATTGTGAGGCTGTTACAAATAAAGTATTAACTGTTCTTAACTTTAATGAGGCGAAGACTTTGGAAGAAATTGTTGCTGCCTCCGGACTCCCGCTGAATGCCTTAAGTTCTGTCTTGCTGAATTTACAGGTAAACGGATATGTGGCCGAACAAATTGGCAAGAGGTATATACGTCTGTAAGGAGGATATTCGATGGCTAATAATTTGATAATAGTTGAGTCACCAACTAAATCGAAAACGATAGAGAAGTTTCTTGGGAAAAATTACACAGTTCGTGCTTCAATGGGGCATTTGCGCGATTTGCCAAAAAGCCAGTTTGGTGTTGATATTGAAAAAGGTTTTGAACCAAAATACATTAATATTCGTGGCAAAGGCGATTTAATCAAGGAACTCAAAAATCTTGCCAAAAAGGCAGATAAAGTTTATCTGGCAACTGACCCTGACCGCGAAGGGGAGGCAATTGCTTGGCACCTAGCCCATATACTTGGAGTTGATCCTAATAATAAATGTAGAATTGAATTTCATGAGATAACAAATGCCGCGGTAAAAAATGCTCTTAAGAATCCTCAAAGCATTGATTTGAATAAAGTTGATGCGCAACAAACAAGGCGTATTCTTGATCGAATTGTTGGATACAAACTGAGTCCGCTACTGTGGCGTAAAGTTCGTAAAGGGCTTAGCGCAGGCAGGGTGCAGTCGGTAGCAGTTAAAATAATTTGTGACCGGCAGAAAGAGATTGATCAATTTGTTCCCAAAGAATATTGGACAATTTCGGTTTTATTAAGAGAAAATGCGAAGGCCACACAGTTTTTAGCAGAAGTTGCAAAATGTCGCGGAAAAAAGCTTGATATAAGTAACAAGGAAGAAGCCGCCAAAGTTGAGCATGACTTGAAAGCTGCTTCTTATTTTGTCAAAGATTCCAACAAAAAAGAGCGTCGACGTAAACCTATGGCGCCGTTCACGACTAGCAGCCTACAGCAAGAAGCATTTAAGCGGCTTAATTTTACAACGAAGAAGACCATGATGATGGCACAACAGTTATACGAAGGTGTTAACATCGGCAAAGAGGGATCAGTCGGTTTAATAACCTATATGAGAACCGATTCGGTGCGTATCTCGGAAGCTGCTATAGCAGATATCAGAAGTTTTGTTGAAGAGGAATATGGTCACAATTATCTACCCACTAAGCCAAATGTTTTTAGCAGCAAAAAAAATGCGCAGGATGCTCATGAAGCTATCAGGCCAACCAGTATAGAAAGAACTCCGGAATCCTTAGAGGCGTATTTATCTAAAGACCAACTAAAACTTTATGGTATTATATGGAAACGCGCTTTAGCCAGTCAAATGGCGGAAGCAATTTATGATGTTACAACTTTGCAGGTCGAGGCAGGAGAATACCTTTTAAATGCCAGTGGTTCAATTTTAAAATTTGATGGCTTTTTAAAGCTTAGCGACAAAAAGGAATTGGCCGAGGAAAAAGAAAAACCTGTACCATTTCTTAGTCCGGCAACAGCATTAAAGGTTGCCGAACTTCAACCTGCTAAACAACATTTTACTGAGCCACCAGCGTATTTCACAGAAGCTACTTTGGTTAAGGAATTGGAAGATAAAGGAATTGGCAGACCAAGTACTTATTCTCCAACTATCCAAACAATATTGGAACGTAATTATATCAAAAAAGATGCTAAAAAATTGGTTCCAACAGAGTTAGGTATATTGACTTTAGAACTTCTTACAAATTATTTTAAAAGCTTAATTGATATACCTTTTTCAGCTGAACTAGAATCAGAATTAGACGAAGTAGCTGAAAATAAGCTAGAAAAAAATGAAGTATTAGAGAAGTTTTATACTCCTTTTTCATCAGCTCTTGCTGTAGCGGAAAAAGAAATGCCAATCATTGAGATGCCAGTTGAAGTCAGTGATGTTGAATGTGATAAATGTGGTAGAATGATGGTTTACAAACATGGCAGATTTGGAACTTTTTTAGCTTGCCCAGGTTTCCCTGAGTGTCGTAATACTAAGCCGGTTCTTAAAAAAACTGGCATAAAATGTCCTAAATGCGAGCAAGGAGAAATCATTGAGCGGAAGACAAAAAGAGGTCGAATTTTTTACGGCTGTGAGAGATATCCTGACTGTGATTTTACTACCTGGGACAAACCACTTAAAGAGAACTGCTCCAAATGTAATAGCATGCTGCTGGAAAAAAGTGGGAAAAATGGCCTAAAAAAAGCTTACTGCAGCAATGAAGCCTGTGAAAATTCAAAGGAGAAATGATTTAATGAGTTCAAGTTTAGTTAATCCTGTTCATATAGTGGGTGCAGGCCTTGCAGGTTGCGAAGCAGCCTGGCAATTGGTGAAAAGAAACATTCCTGTAGTTTTACATGAGATGAGACCGATAAAAAGAAGCGAAGCCCATAAGACAGACAACTTCGCAGAGCTAGTGTGTAGTAATTCCTTACGAGCGAATAATATTGAGAACGCTGTAGGTTTACTTAAGGAAGAAATGCGAAGATTTGACTCAGTTATTTTAAAATGTGCGGACGAGCATCAAGTGCCGGCAGGAGGCGCCTTGGCAGTTGATAGAGAAGGTTTTTCTTTGTCGGTTACTGAAGCAATAAGCAACCACCCATTGATAACCATTGTCCATGAAGAAATAACAGATTTAAAATCATTAGATGGTTTTGTTATTGTTGCCAGCGGGCCTTTAACTTCTAATCTGTTGTCAGAGAGTATTAAAAAGTTAATTGCAGCCGATTATTTATATTTCTTCGATGCGGCAGCTCCAATTGTTACAGCAGAATCTCTTGATTATACGAAAGTATTCAGAGCATCGCGTTATGATAAAGGTGACGCGGATTATTTAAATTGCCCCTTTAATAAAGAAGAATATCTTGAGTTTTGGAAAGAGCTATGCAATGCTAAAACAGCTCCAATCAAAGACTTTGAAAAAGAGGTGTTTTTTGAGGCTTGTATGCCTATTGAAGAAATGGCTTCCAGAGGAGAAGACACAATTAGATTCGGTCCTCTGAAGCCAGTTGGCTTGATAGATCCGACAACTGGCAAAGAAGCTTATGCTGTTGTACAGTTGCGTCAAGATGATGCAGCAGCTTCCTTATATAATATTGTCGGGTTTCAGACACATTTAACCTGGCCAGAGCAAAAACGTGTATTTGGGATGATCCCTGGACTCCATAATGCAGAATTTGTGAGATATGGTGTCATGCATAAGAATACTTATATTAATTCGCCGCACTTACTTGATGAACATTTTTGTCTTAAACAATTACCGAGATACTATTTTGCCGGTCAGATGACAGGTGTAGAAGGCTATGTCGAATCTGCAGCTTCCGGCTTGGTAGCAGGAGTGAACGTGGCAATGGCAGTTTTAGGGAAAGAACCTGTTGATTTTCCACCTGAAACGGCACTAGGGGCACTAGCACATTATATAAGTAATGCCAACACAAAAAATTTCCAACCTATGAATGTCAATTTTGGTTTAATTCCGCCACTAAATATTCGTATTAGAAAAAAGAAAGAAAAAAACGCTTTAATTGCCGAAAGAGCCTTAAAAGCCTTAGAAAATACTTTGCTTAAGATAGAAAAGTAGTCTTGCAGAAATTTATAGCCTGTGTTAACATTTACCTAGTTACGTATCTAAAAAGTGTGGGGAAATAAATGGAAAACCCGATTGCAATAATTCGATTGACCGCTTTTCTTAGATATTTGGAATTAGAAAAGAATAGTTCATTATTGACCATACAGAATTACGAAACCGATATAAGATTATTCATTACATTTTTGCAGAATAGAGTTGGAACTGTTTATTGGGAAAACGTTACAGTATTGGACATACGTGCCTATCTTGCTCTGATGAATAATGAGAAATACGCTCGGAGAACGATTGCTAGGCGTATTTCTTCTTTACGTTCATTTTACAGATTTTTAATGCGTGAAAATTTCGTAAAATCTAATCCATTTATGAAAATTAAAACCCCAAAATTAGATAAAAAACTGCCAGTTTTTCTAGAAGAAGTTGAGATTAATGAACTGCTTAACTTGCCATCTAAAGATGAACTAGGTTTGCGAGATCAGGCTTTGTTTGAATTGTTATATGCCACAGGTTGCCGCGTTTCTGAACTTGTCGGCCTTACCTTGGAGCATATTGATTTGGGTAATCAGTATGTTTTACTTTTGGGGAAAGGTAATAAGGAACGCATAGTTCCAATTGGTGGTGCTGCGGTAAAAGCTGTAGAAATTTACTTGATTAAATCGCGACCTGTAATTATGCGCCGTTTTAATGTAAAAGAACATGGGCGCTTGTTTATCAATCATCGCGGGACGCAGTTATCTGCAAGAAGCGTCAGGAGAATTCTCGGCAAATATATTTCAGAACTAGCACTGCAAAAGCATGTATCACCTCATGTCATCAGACATACCTTTGCAACGCATTTGCTGGAACATGGTGCTGATTTGAGAGCTGTACAAGAATTACTTGGACATGCAAACTTATCGACGACGCAGATATATACACATGTAACAACTGAGCGTATTTCAACTGTTTATCAAAATAATCACCCACGAGCCTAAAATTTTACTGAGAGAAGAGGATGTCATGCAAACACTACTTGAAAAAACCAGAGAAATTAACAAATTACTGCAAAGATCAGGGAAGATTGGTTGCGCGGAGTTAGTTAAAGTACTTCGTGATGTAATAGTATCTAATATTTATATTGTGAGCAATGAAGGTCATGTTCGGGGTTACGCTTTGATAAATGATTTTGAATGCGATATTATGAAGTCACAGGTTTTGGATAAGTCTTTCTTTCCACAAAATTACACTAAATGGTTGGCAGATTGCCATGCAACACTTCCAAATGTTGAATTGCAAGATCGTATGTGTGCCTTTAAAAGTGATACGAAATGTCTTTTTGATGGTAAATATACTGCTATTGTGCCAATTTATGGTGGTGGTGAACGCTTAGCTACCCTTATTCTTGCTAAATTCAATGTTCCGTTTAATGATGAAGATCTTATTCTTTCTGAATATGCTGCAACTGTAATAGGAATTGAAATATTACATAATCGTACAGTCAAGATTGAAGAGGCTGCCCATAAAAGAGCCATGGTGCAGATTGCCTTTTCAACTCTTTCATATTCAGAGCTTGAAGCTATAATTAATATTATAGGTGCACTCGAAGGTAATGAAGGTCTCCTTGTTGCCAGCAAGATTGCCGATCAGGCAGGCATAACACGATCTGTTATCGTTAATGCCTTGCGTAAATTTGAAAGTGCCGGACTTATAGAAACAAGGTCTCTTGGTATGAAAGGCACTTACATAAAACTTTTAAATGAATTTTTACTGGAAGAACTTAAAAAGAAGAAATAACATTAGATTTAGAACGACCAATTTGCTTCGGCTGATTGGTCGTTTTTGCAGCGGAAAATATGTTATGTTTATTTTAAGGAACTATTTAATTATCTTTGGTTACGTGGATTTAGAGGTTAAGGAGAACTTAAATGCTTTTTCCTATTTTTTTGTTAATTTATTGTCTTGCGTCGTGTCTTGGTTTATTCTTTTATCGTAAGAATTTTTCGTTTCTTTCAACTAAATCTGGCTATTCATTCTGGTTTTTTGCTACCTTTATTTTCTGGTTTACCAGACCACTGGGAGCATATTTGCCAGACTATGCTTTGAAAATACTAAGTATGTTTGGAGGATATTGGACATTTTTTCTTTATTACACATTATTATTGTTTTTGATACATGGCTTGACGATTTTTATATTAAAAAGGTTTAAGAAAAGAAATTCTCAAATAAAGTCTTTCTCATTAAATATTTCAAAGGCTGGTTTATTTATAATATTCATATGCATGATTATTGGTACATATGAAGCATATAATCCGGTTGTACGCTATGAACTAATATCTACAAATAAAATAACAGCGCCAATGAGGATTGTCTTGGTAAGTGACCTGCATCTAGGAACTTTTTTAGGCAAGGAATACTGCGAAAAAATGGTAGGACGAATTAACGCTGAAAAACCTGATTTGGTTTTGATTGCAGGAGATATAATAGACGATCGATATGCCATTGTTAATAGACAGACCAGTATGGAGCCGTTAGAAAGGTTGCAGGCTAAGTTGGGTGTTGCAGCAGTTTTAGGTAATCATGACTATTTTGACCGTAAAACAGATGAGGAAGTCCACGATTTAAAGAACCTTGGGGTTTCTGTTTTGATCAATGAAAGTAAAACCTTTGATGGCATTAGGGTAGTTGGTCTAAAAGATTTCAGTAAAGATCAAGATATAGCTAATTTGACAAAGTTTGCAGCAAATCATGGAAATGAGTTATTAATTTTATTAGAACATCAACCAAGGCGTATTGTGGAGTCAAGTGAAGCTGGGTACGATTTGTATCTTGCAGGGCATACGCATGGGGGAGCTTTTTTTCCTAATGAATTGTTCACGTCACTTATACATAAGCTAGACTATGGACGCAAGAATTTCTCTGATATGACTGCAATAGTTACATCTGGCTACGGCTTTTTTGGCATACCCGTAAGATTAGGGATTAATCCAGAATATGTCGTTATTGATTTGAAACCTTAAAATTTCCGATATTAGTGCTTAATTTACTAATATTTGATCAAGCTAAAGGAGGAGTATAGTATGGGGGAGCAAAGCGTATTACTTGTAAGGAAAGAGAGAATTGCCTGGATAACACTTAATCGTCCGCAAAGCCTGAATTCCATGAATGATGCCTTGGTTGATGAATTGCATAAGGCGTTAGACGAGGCGGCATGCGATAATGAAATTAATGTTGTTATCGTAACCGGCAATGGGAAAGCTTTTTGTGCCGGTGGCGATTTACCCTATCTGGAAACCTTGAAGTCTGTTAGTGAAAAAAAGAATTATATAGAAAAAGTAGGACTGTTGGCCAAGAAAATAACAATTATGCAAAAGCCTGTTATAGCAATGGTAAACGGAGTAGCTGCAGGGGCAGGAGTAAATTTGATGCTGGCTTGTGATCTAATTTATGCAGTAGACAGTGCACGTTTTGCTCAAAGTTTTGTGAAAGTTGGATTGGTTCCAGATTGCGGTGGTATGTATTTTCTGCCAAAAACTGTCGGGTTGCATAAAGCGAAAGAACTTATGTTCACAGCAGACTTAATTGACGCAAAAGAAGCTGAAAGATTAGGTATGATTAATCATGTGCTACCTTATGAAGAGCTTGCACAAGTGACGGAAAGAATGGCAATAAGGCTTGCTGAAGCAGCACCATTGGCGATTGCCTTAACAAAGGCAACGTTGAACAAAACCGACATGGAGCTTGATGATGTTCTTGCCACAGAAGCTACAACACAAACACTTTGCCTTGGCACAGCTGACTGCGCGGAAGGAATAGCAGCGTTTAAGGAAAAGCGGGTTCCTAAATTTCTCGGTAAATAAGGTTTTTTAATTGCCGGAGTCGCTTAAACTTAGTGATTCCGGATTTCTTTTTGCTTTTCGTACAAAATCTTGTATAATAGAGTAGTATTAAAATAGATTGGAGGTTTGCCTATGCTAGGTATGGACGGAGAATTACTGTACAGAATTCCTGCACTTTTAATTGCGCTTACAGTACACGAGTATGCCCATGCCTTGGTAGCTGATTCTATGGGTGATCCAACACCCAAAGCTATGGGGAGGCTGACCCTGAATCCTTTGGCGCATCTTGATATTTTAGGACTTTTAATGTTGCTTGCGGTAGGCTTTGGCTGGGCTAAACCTGTTGGTATAAATCCTTCATATTTCCGAGATCAAAAGAGAGGTTTAATAAAGGTTTCTTTTGCTGGACCAGGTGCCAATTTTTTTCTTGCATTTCTTGCGTCTTTTTTGATTGCAGCTATGAGCAAGTTTGGTATTTTAACAGAAGGAGTGTATACTTTTCTACTGTGGACTCAACTTTATAATGTGTGGTTCGCTTTTTTCAATTTAATTCCAATACCACCTCTGGATGGTTCAAAAATACTCATTTCATTACTGCCAGCTAAACAAGCTTATGAGTATCTCAAGATTGAGCCTTACAGTATGTATATTTTAATCGCTTTGCTTTTAACTGGCGCAGTTGGATTTATTTTGCGACCCTTTGCTGCCGCTTTTCTTAATGCTGTGTCATTTTTATTGTCATTTATATTTTGATATGTTTCGTAAAAGGGGATGCAAGTATGACAAAAGGTAGAATATTTAGCGGAATGCAACCGTCTGGACGTTTTCATCTTGGAAACTACATGGGAGCTTTGGAAAATTGGGTTAAGTTACAAAATGAATATGAGTGTTTCTTTTCAATCGTAGATTTACATTCACTCACATCATCATTTGAAGATACTTCAAAATTACAGGATAACATAAATGAAATGGCAGTTGACTGGCTAAGTGCAGGACTAGATCCTGAAAAAAATGTCATCTTTGTTCAGTCACATGTTAAGGAGCACTCAGAACTATTTTTGCTGTTATCTATGATGACGCCTCTCTCCTGGTTGGAACGTGTGCCAACATATAAAGATAAGCTCCAGCAATTAGGTTCTCAGGGAAAAGACATTAATACGTACGGATTTTTGGGCTATCCTGTCTTGATGGCAGCTGACATTATGCTATATAAAGCTACCTGTGTACCTGTTGGAGAAGATCAGGCAGCACATCTTGAGCTGACAAGAGAAATGGTAAGACGCTTTAATTATCTTTATAAAAAAGAAATTTTCCCGGAGCCACAGGCAGTATATTCTAAAGCCAAAATTTTGCCTGGTATCGACGGAAGAAAAATGAGCAAATCTTATGGCAACGCAATAGCTTTTGGTGCCGGTCCGGAGGAAATGAAAGATAGAGTAAGACTTATGGTTACGGATCCTCAGCGTATTAAGAGAACCGATAAAGGTAACCCTGATGTATGTACGGTTTTCACTTTCCATAAAGTATTCAACACAGAAAATAGTGAAGATATTGCCTGCAAATGCAGAGCGGCTGAAATCGGTTGTGTTCAGTGTAAGAATTGTCTTGCTGAAAGAATGAACGATATATTGGCTGATATTCACATCAGACGAGAAGAATTGAAGAATAAACCGAATTATGTTCGCGAAGTATTGGAATTCGGTGCCGAGAGAGCAAGAAAAGTCGCTGCGGCCAATATGGAGGAAATACGAGCTGCAATGAACGTACTGTAAGAGGCAGGGGACAATATGCCCAATTACAATATTAAAATTCAAGATTTTGAAGGTCCACTCGACCTTCTTATGCATTTTATCGAGAAAGATAAAGTAGACATTTATGATATCCCAATAGTTGACATTACTGAACAATACATCACATATCTAAATGCTATGAAAGAGTTCGATATGGATGTAGCAAGTGATTTTTTGGTAATGGCAGCGACCTTATTACAAATTAAGTCTCGTATGTTATTGCCAAAACCTCCTGTGGAGAGCGAGGAAGAACAAGAAGATCCAAGACAAATGTTAGTTGAAATGCTTGTTGAATATCGCAAAATCAGAATGCAAGCCAAAATGCTAACTGAATCCTTAGTAACAGCTCTGGGCTATCATCAGCGTAAGCCGATGCAGTTTCCAGATATTAGAAAAAAAGTTAAACCTCTGACATTTGAGGATTTACTTGACTCATTAAACGGGTTACTTACTATACAGGACCATGAACCGGCATTGATTGAGCGTCAAAGATTTAATGTTCAAGATAAAATGAAAAAGATCATTGATTTATTAGAGGAAAACAATCATTCGCTTGAATTTTCAGCACTTATTACTAATAATGTTTCCAAAAGTGAAATAATTGCCAGTTTTTTGGCTATTCTTGAATTAATGAGATTGAATCGTATTACAATACGCCAAGCTAGACCTTTTTCAGCGATTTTTATCTTTCTTAGGGAGGATATGACTGATGTTCTATGATTATTTACGTGGCCATGTTGAGGCATTATTATTTGCCTCTGGAGAGCCACTATCTAAAAAAAGGATTGCCGATATATTGCAAACCGAAACGGAAACCGTAGAAAGATTAATCGCCCTTTTGGAGGAAGATTATCGCAGTAAGAATAGAGGTATTTGTATAAGGTGTGTTGCAGATGGTTACCAACTCGTTACAAAACCGGATTTTGATAATTTAATTCGTCAGCTTATTTCACAGCAAGAACTAAAACTTTCCAGTGCGGCGATGGAAACTCTGGCTATTGTTGCGTTTAAACAGCCTGTCACGCGGTCTGAAATGGAAGCGATTCGTGGTGTAAAAGTGGATGGTGTTGTTAATACTCTTCTAGACACGGGCTTGATTTGTGAAGCGGGTCGCAAGGAATCAATTGGAAAACCAATTCTATATGGAACTACCGAATTGTTTTTAACTACTTTTGGCTTTAATTCCATAGATGACTTGCCAGCATTACCTGAAGATCTATCTGTATTGCAGAGTGTGAAAGATTAAGAAATATCTTTAAAAACCGGATCGTATACGTTCCGGTTTTTTTGAAAATATCTGCACTTGCAGAAGGTCTATGGTAAAATATACTATGATACGAAAATTGAGGTATTAAAATGGAAGAACGTTTACAAAAAATACTCGCTGCAGCTGGTATTGCTTCACGACGTGAGGCAGAAAAAATAATTTTAGCTGGCAGGGTAAAAGTTAATGGCAAGTTAATAAAGGAACTAGGTGCTAAATTTGGCTCAAAGGCTTTCATTACTGTTGATGGTAAGCCTATAAAGAATGAAAAAAAAGTCTATTATATTTTTTACAAGCCAAGGGGCGTTGTTACTACGATGGTAGATCCGCGGGGAAGACGTACCGTTGCGGATTTTTTGAGTGATTTAACGGAAAGGGTTTTCCCAGTAGGACGTCTCGATTATAACACTGAAGGCCTTTTGTTACTGACTAACGATGGAGAATTAGCACAGAATCTAACTCATCCTAAAAATGAAATAAATAAGTCATATCGCGTAGCAGTAGTTGGAACAGTCCCTCAGGAAAAACTTGATTTGCTGAGAATAGGTGTGAAACTTGAGGATGGCGTGACTGCACCGGCAATTGTAGACTTAGTTGAATATGACCATGAAAAGAATATATCTGTCTTCAATATAACTATTCATGAAGGTAAGAACCGCCAAATAAGACGTATGTGTGATTATATTGGCTATCCAGTACAACAATTGAAACGTTATAAAATTGCTAACCTCACCTTAACCAGTTTAAAAAGGGGCCAATACAGACAGCTGTTTGAAGAAGAATTGACAGCGCTTTTCAAGGCGGTTGGTGCTCATGACTAATATTATAGTTGTAGGTGGTGGGGCCGCAGGCTTGCTGGCAGGTATAGCTGCTACAGAACTGGGAGCGCAGGTTATGATACTAGAAAAAATGCGTACTCCCGGCCGCAAAATGCTGATTACCGGTAAGGGTCGTTGCAACATCACTAATAATTGTGAGATAGCAGAGATAATTCGAAACCTGCCAGGGAATGGGCGTTTTCTTAATAGTGCTTTGCATAGGTTTTCCAATGATGATATGATTTATTTGTTGGAAAGTCACGGCCTGCAAACAAAGGTAGAGCGTGGTGGACGTGTTTTCCCTGTTACAGACAAAGCCAAAGACGTTGTCGATACTTTGTTGAATATTTATCGTGAAAAAGGTGGAAAACTTCTTGTTGACCAAACGGTTTCAAAAATTTTGATTGAAGATGGATGTGTCGCAGGTGTTATTACGAACGACGGTAATAAGTACACTGCTGACGCAGTAATTATAACTACTGGTGGAGCCTCCTATCCTGGTACAGGATCTGATGGCAATGGTTTTACATTGGCAAAGGCCTGCGGTCATTCGATAATAACTTTGAAGCCTTCTCTGGTACCGCTTGAGAGTGATTCAGAACACATCAAGTCTCTTCAAGGCTTGTCGCTTCGTAATGTTAGAGCATCTATCTGTTGTGGAGAAAAAGTTTTAGCAAGTGATTTCGGCGAAATGCTCTTTACCCATTTCGGTTTTTCCGGACCTATCATTTTATCTTTAAGCAAGGCAGTAGCAGATGCCTTTGCAAAGGGAAACAAGGATCTTGATCTTATTATTGACCTTAAGCCAGCTCTTGATGTACAAAAGCTTGATCTACGCATTCAAAGAGATTTTGCCAATTATGTAAGAAAACAATTGGTTAATGGCATGAAGGACTTACTGCCTGGCAGATTAATTCCAGTAGTTTTGGATGCGGCGTTCTTGAATCCAGATAAACCTATCAATCAGGTTTCTAAAGAAGAACGGGCGCGACTTGTATATAATTTAAAAAATTTATCCTTCCCGATTACTGGAACAAGGCCTTTAGCCGAGGCAATAGTTACAGCAGGTGGTGTTTCGACTAAAGAAATTAATCCAAAAACTTTTGAATCAAAAATAGTCAATAAACTATATTTTGCAGGTGAAGTCATTGACGTCGATGGTTATACCGGAGGCTATAACCTGCAAGCCGCATTTTCATCAGGTTATGCTGCCGGTTACTCAGCTGCCCAGGATTAATTGATCTAACAGAGGTGTTTTTTTTGAAAAATAAAAAACTAGTTATAGCTATTGATGGCCCTGCCGGTGCCGGTAAAAGCACTATTGCTAAAATGGTTGCAGAAAAATTGGGATATGCTTATATTGATACCGGAGCAATGTACAGAGCTGTTACTTATAAGTTTTTGCAGATGCATATTTCTTTCGACGAGGAAATTGTAGGAAAGATTGCCGAAGAGATAAATATTATTTTTATGCCAAAAGATGGCCTGAATATTGTATTTATTGATGGAATGGATGTTACCGAAGAAATACGGTCTTCAGAGGTTACAAATAATGTTTCAAGAGTGTCGGCAGTATCAGCCGTACGCGTCGCCATGGTAAATCTGCAGCGTAAAATGGGTGAAAACGGTGGCGTTGTTATGGATGGACGTGATATTGGAACAGTTGTTTTCCCTAAGGCTGATGTTAAGATTTACTTGACGGCCAGTGTTGAGGAAAGAGTAAGCAGACGCTATAAAGAATTGGTTAGCAAAAATCAAAGCGTCGATAAAGCGAAATTAAGTGAAGAGATAATAGCACGTGATAAATATGACAGTGAGCGAGAGATATCTCCTTTACGCTGCGCAGAAGATGCTTTTTATCTTGATACCTCAAATATGGATAAGCCTGAAGTTGTAAATAAAATACTGGATATCTGCAGGGTGAAGTAAAATGTTTTATTCATTTCTAAAAGTAGTTTTGTATGTGCTGGCAAAAATAATTTTGCGTCTGGAAATATCAGGAACAGATAATATTCCCTTAAATGGCCCTGTGGTAATAGCCAGCAATCATGTAAGCCTTCTTGATCCGCCAATAATTGGCGTAGCAACCCCCAGAAAGATTCATTTCATGGCAAAACAAGAATTGTTTGTGCCAGTTCTTGGCGCTATATACAGAACATTAGGTGCGTTTCCGGTAAGACGCGGAGCAGCTGACAGAAACGCAATTAAATACGGAATAGACTTGTTATTAGCAGAAAAAGTTCTTGCTATATTTCCTGAAGGTACAAGAAGTAAAAATGGTCAAATTGGCAAAGCAGAACCAGGCGCGTTAATGATGGCTGGTAAAGCCAGGGCAGTAATAGTGCCGACTGCTGTCAGCGGAACTAATTTGAGCTCAAGTGGCGGCATTTGGCCAAAGGTAAAGGTAAAATTCGGGAAACCTATTTATTTTTTGGAAGATGAGCCTGTTACCAAGGAAGTTATAGTGCGTATGACTGATGAACTAATGAATGAAATTCAAACGTTATTGAATGAAAATTGAGGTTCAAAATGAAAATAATAATTGCTGAAAATTGTGGTTTTTGCTATGGAGTCAAACGTGCTGTAGAAATGGCTTTAAAAACTGTTAAAGATAAAAATAAAGTTGCGACGCTGGGACCGTTAATACATAATCCGCAAATGATAGAACTGCTTGCTAAAAAAGGTATTGGGTGTTTGGACTCATTGGAGAATTTCGCTGAGGGATCAAGTGTCATACTGCGTTCGCACGGAGTAGGCCCAAACATCTATGAACAGGCTAAAGCAATGGATTTGACTATCGTAGATGCGACATGTCCAAATGTTTTAAGTGCCCAAAAACGTGTTCGTCAGTTAGCTGATGAGGGTTATCTTCCTATTATCATTGGAGAGAAAAAGCACCCGGAAGTTCAAAGCATACTGGCATGGGCTGGAAAGCAGGGGTGTGTAGTAGAATCTATTGATGATATCAAGTATGTTCCATCTGCCGAAAAATATGGCGTCGTAGTGCAAACTACTTTCGAACTTGAAAAGTTTGAAAAAATACTTGAAGCTCTGCAGAGCAATCGCATGGGCCAATACAAAATTGAACGAACTATTTGTAATGCGACAGCTAAGAGGCAAGCTTCTGCCGTTGAATTAGCAAAACGTGCTGATGTAGTATTTGTAATTGGCGGCCGCAATAGTGCCAATACCAGACATCTCTATGATATCGTAAAAGAAATATGCAATAAGACATTTCATATTGAAACTGCTGATGATATTTCAGTTGAAATGATAAAAGATAGTTATACCATAGGAATTACAGCGGGAGCATCTACTCCTGACTGGCTTATTAAGGAGGCAATTCATAAAATGGAAACAATGGAAACAATGGAGAGTTTGTTAGCAAAAGAAAGCATGCAGCTACACTTGGGAATGACCGTTCAAGCCACTGTAGTTGCTATTACGAAAGAGGAAGTCATAGTTGACTTTGGCTATCAGAGTGAAGGAAGAATACCTTTTTCGCAATGGGCTTTTGATGCAACTCGAGAAAGCATTGAACAGGAAGCTAAAGTTGGCGATATTGTCACTGCAAAGGTAGTGGCAAGTGAGAACCAGGATGGCTTTGTTGAATTGTCAAAGATCAAAGCTGAGGCAGAAAAAGCCTGGGAAACAATTAAAAGCTTGGCTACAGATAAAAAAGTATTAGACGTTAAGGGACTTTCTGCTGTTAAAGGCGGACTTACTGTTTCTGTAAACGGAGTTGTTGGTTTTATTCCAGCTTCACACCTTGAATTAACACGTGTTAATAATATTGCTGCTTATGTAGGTAAAAATTTGCAAGCCGAAGTTATCGAATTTGACCCGGCTAAAAAACGCTTGGTTCTTTCCAGAAGAGAATTACTTAAGGCTGAAAAATTTGCGGCTGACAATTCTTTAAGAGAAGAAAAAGAAGCACGCTTTCAAGCTGCTAAGGTTGCAAGGATAGCAGCCGAAAAGGTTGCATATGAGAGTATTAACGAAGGAATTACTATTAAAGGCACGGTAAAGAAAATAACCGATTTTGGCCTCTTTGTTGAAATCGCACCTGGCGTGCAAGGACTTGTGCATGTTTCAGAAATGTCTTGGGATCGTAGTAAAAAACCTTCTGATCTTTACAAAGAGGGTGATGCAATAGAAGTATTCATTAAAAGTATCAATCAGGATGAAAAAAGAATTGCCCTCAGTATTAAGATGCTGACTCAAGACCCTTGGCAGGCTGATATTGAAAATATTAAAGAAGGAAATATAATCGATGGCACTGTAGAAAGATTCTTAACTTTCGGTGCAGTAGTTGCTATTACGGCTAATGTTGAAGGACTTGTGCATGTCTCAGAAATATCAGACCAAAGAGTGAATAAACCTGAAGATGTGCTGAAAATTGGCCAAAAAGTAAGAGTTAAAGTTATAAAAGTCGATAAAAAACATAAAAAGGTTAGCCTAAGCATCACCAAAGCATGCTATGATGAAGAAAAAGCTGAATATACACCTTTTTTGAATACTAATCCAGAATTGTCAGTAGATATTTCTGAAAAATTTAACGTAATAAAGACAGAATAAATTTGGAGGAAGAGATGATTCGTGCAAAGCGAAAAATGGACCATATAAAATTATTTACACTGCTAGGTGACGGTCCTTTAACTGCTGGTTTCGAAGATGTGCGTTTTATGCACAATTGCCTGCCTGATCTCGATTCTCAATGTATTAAATTATCTACGAATATTGCAAACATTAAGTTTAATAATCCTTTATTAATAAATGCTATTACTGGTGGTGCAGATGTTCTATCAGCTGAGAACAAAATGCTTGCTGAAGTAGCGGCCGCGACTGGTTGTGCAATGGCAGTTGGGTCTCAGTACGGTACTGTAACCAGAAAAGAAGGCATTATGAGCTTTGAAGTTGTGCGAAAATATAACCCTAAAGGTATCATTTTCGCCAATTTAAGCGCTGATGCCAAGGCTGATATAGTTGAAAAAGCAATTGAAATGATTGCAGCTGATGGATTACAGCTTCATTTAAATGTTGCACAAGAACTGGTTATGCCAGAAGGTGATCGCAATTTTTGCGGATATTTGCGCAACATTGAGTTAATTTGCGTAAAAACACAAGTCCCTGTAATTGTAAAAGAAACGGGCTGTGGCATGTCCAGTGAACAAGTCAGACAACTTTTAAATTGTGGTGTTGCCGCTGTTGATGTTGGTGGAGCTGGTGGTACTAATTTTCTTGCTATCGAAGCAGCACGCAGGCAGGACAGTGGATATAATGAATTGCTAAGCTGGGGTATTCCAACAGCACTTTCAATTTTGGAAGCCAGAACAATTGTTGCTGGCAATAATTGCGGATTAATTGCTTCCGGGGGGATACGTAGTGCTCTTGATATGGCTAAAGCTCTTGCATTAGGAGCTGATGTTGTTGGTATGGCAGGTAATATCTTGTTAAAAATCAAGTTGGAAGGTGTATCATCTGCAATTCAGGAAATAACTAAAATGCTTGAAATGTTACGTAATATTATGCTGTTAACTGGCTGCAATAGCATTGCTGGATTAAGGAGGATTCCTTTGTTATTTTCAGGTACTCTTTTCCAGCATGTCGCTTGTCGTGGTTATGATTTAACAACCATATCTAATCAACGTTGATTAAATTTTTGTGCGAGAGGAGCGGACGCTCCTCTTGCTTTGTGTTTTAATTCTATTTTATGTTATAATTACAATGTTAGATTGTATAATTGTGGGTTAGGAGACGATACGACATGAAGGGTATTATTTCTGCAGTTCGCCGCAATACCATCGCTGAAGCGCTTGGTATATTGGCCGGCGAAAAACTCATTGCCGTAAACGGTACCAGCCCTGCGGATATAATTGAGTTAAGTTACCTGGTTGCGGATGAAAGAGTTGATTTATCTATTGAAAGTCAAGATGGCGTGGTACGCCATGTGATAGTTGAAAAACAGCCTGATGAGGATTTAGGCTTTGAGTTTGAATCGGCTGTATTTGATGGTGTCAGATATTGCCATAACAAATGTGTCTTTTGCTTTGTTGATCAAATGATCCCAGACATGCGGAAAACTTTATATGACAGGGACGATGATTACCGTCTTTCATTTTTATATGGTAATTTTTTAACGTTAACTAATATGAAGGAATGTGATTATGAAAGAATCATTAAAACTCACATGTCTCCGCTTTATATTTCAATTCATGCAACTGATCCTGAAGTTCGTCGCAATATGATGAATAACAAAAACGCCGGAAACATTCTCGCTGATTTGCAACGCCTTATTGATAACGGCATTACTATTCATACGCAAGTTGTGTTATGCCCGGGATTTAACGACGGTAAAATACTTGAAAAAACCTTTAAAGATCTGGTTGCATTAGCTCCAATGGTCGAGACCATGGCTGTCGTACCGGTTGGTTTGACAAAAAACCGTAAAGATTTGCCGGAGGTAAGGCTTTTTACATCTTTTGAATCAAAAAATATAATTTCGCAGGTTGAGAAATGGCAGGATGAATGTCGTAAAAAATTTGGAAAGTCTTTTATCTACTTGGGTGATGAATTTTACATTAATGCCGGAATGAATCTTCCAGATGCAGAAAGATATGATGGGTTCCCACAACTTGAGAATGGTATTGGCTTAAGCCGAAACTTTCTTGATGAATGGGAAAATTCCCTGGCGTCACCGATTGGGTGCGATAAAATTGAAAATGCATTAGTGCCGGTAGGTGAATCTGCCTATAAACTTTTAAAACCGTTATTTGATTACTATAATAACAAATACAAAACAGGCCATAAACTTGTTGCTGTAACTAATCATTTTTTTGGTAAAACCATTAATGTTACAGGTCTATTGACTGGCAGGGATATTTTAAACGTGGTATATAATTTTGCAGATTTTAATCGTATTATTTTACCTCAAGTCGTGCTTAATAAAGATTTATTGTTTTTGGATGACATGAGTTTAGCAGATTTTAAAGAACTGTATAAAGGTAAGGTAGAGTGTGCCAAAAATGCCAAGGAACTTAAACAATTACTCGCTAAACAAGGAGGCTGAATTGTGAAAGGCTATGGTTTATTGCAAGTTTACACAGGCACAGGTAAAGGAAAAACTACTGCTGCACTAGGTGTCGTGCTCAGAGCGAGCGGCTATGGTGCCAAAACCTTTATGATTCAATTTATGAAGGACGATAAAGGTTATGGTGAATATTCTGCTGCAAAGTTTATTCCTGGCTTTGAATTAAGGCAAGTAGGAAGAGACTGTTTTGTTGATTTTGCTAACCCTGATCCGGTTGATTTAAAAATGATTTATGAAGGATGGGCATTAGCTAAAGAAGCTATTTTGTCTCAAAAATATGATATTGTGATACTAGATGAATTAAACGTCGGATTATTTTATAAGATGTTACCTTTGGATGAGGTTGTTTCCTTTTTGAAGAACGAAAGAGGCAAAACCGAGGTAATTACAACGGGCAGATATGCTCCGGACCAGTTAATAGAAATTGCAGATTTAGTTACGGATATGCAGTCCGTAAAACATTACTTTTTTGCCGGCGTGCAATCACGTGACGGCATTGATCATTGAGAGTGAGGAAAATAAAAAATGGGTAAGCCTATAGTAGCTATTGTTGGAAGGCCTAATGTAGGTAAATCAACACTATTTAATATCTTTGCAAATAGCAGGATATCAATCGTAGAAGATACGCCGGGGGTAACTCGTGACCGTCTTTATGCTAATGCAGAATGGCTGGATAATGAGTTTATGATTGTTGATACCGGCGGTATTGAGATTATGAGTACTGATGAAATAGCTGTTTCGATACGCCAACAGGCGCAAATTGCAATAGCAGAAGCAGATGTAATTCTATTTGTATGCGATGCACGTGCTGGTATTACAAAGGACGATGAAGAAGTTGCAAAAATTTTACGTATGTCCAAAAAACCTGTAATTTTAGCAGTAAATAAAGCTGATTCACCGAAACAAGAACTTGAAATTTATGAATTCTATAACCTGGGTATAGGCGAACCGATACCTGTGTCAGCGGCAAATCATTTAAATTTGGGTGATTTGCTTGATGCTGTTGTCGAAAAATTCCCTACAGGTGCTGGAGATCACGATGACGAAAGTAATGATGAAATTAAGGTAGCCATTATTGGACGACCTAATGTAGGCAAGTCATCTATTTTTAATTCCCTGGTGGGAAAAGAGCGTTCGATTGTCAGCAATGTTGCAGGCACAACGAGGGATGCAATTGATACACCTGTTACAAAAGATGGCATTAACTTTCTTTTTATCGATACTGCAGGCATGCGGCGTAAAGCAAGAATTGATGAACCAATCGAAAAATATAGCATCATAAGATCTTTGCGTGCTGTTGATCGTTCTGATGTTGTTTTATTGGTATTAAATGCTGTGGAAGGCGTTACAGAGCAAGACAAAAAAATTGCTGGTTACGCACATGAAGCTGGCAAAGGCATTGTAATTGTTGTAAATAAATGGGATTTGTATGAAAAAGATAATACGGCGACACTGCGTTTTACTGAAACTTTAAGGCAAGAACTTGTTTTTATGCAGTATGCGCCAGTTGTTTATGTTTCGGCTCTGATTTCACAGCGCATTCATCGACTGCCGGAAGTAATTCATTATGTTGCTGAACAAAATGCTATGCGCGTTTCTACAAGTATTTTGAACCAGGTTATCAATGATGCAATCGCAATTAATCCGCCACCGTCTGACAAGGGTAAGAGACTAAAAATTCTCTATACTACTCAAGTAAAGATTAAACCGCCTACATTTGTTATTTTTGCTAATGATCCTGATATTATGCATTTTTCATATCAGAGATATTTGGAAAATAAATTAAGAGAAGCTTTTGGTTTCGAAGGATCGCCAATTCAAATTATTATTCGTGGGAAAAACGAAGAAGAGTAGAGGTATAAAAGATGGTAACTATTTTATTATCCATTATTATTGGATATATCTTCGGTTCTATACCTAGCGGACTCGTTTTTGTGAAGATGGCCTGTGGGATTGATATTCGCGAATATGGCAGTAAGAATATAGGCACAACGAATGTATTCAGAACTGTTGGTGGCCGTATGGCTTCAGTTGTTCTTATTGCCGACGTTATAAAAGGGATTTTGGCAGTTCTGCTGGTAAGATATTTATTTGAGTCTAGCCTGTACCTGGAATTATTAACAGCAATAGCAGCTTTGCTCGGACATAATTACTCAATATTTCTTGGGTTTAAAGGTGGACGCGGAGTTGCTACAGGTCTTGGTTTAATCTTATTATTTATGCCGGATGTTTGTATTTTTTCTTTTACTGTATGGTTGGTTATTGTTTTCGTCACAAGATACGTCTCGCTTGGTTCAATTGTAGGTGCTTTTATTACACCAATTGTTGCTTATTATCGGGGCTATCCAATTGAATTAGTGTTGTTTGCCTTGGCTGCTTGCGTTTTTGTTATTGCGCGTCATTATGAAAACATGAAAAGGCTTATTGCAGGAACTGAGTCAAAAATAAAACAGGGCAGTATTGATAATATTAAAAAAGATAGTAAAAAGTAGAGTGATTATAAAATGAAAAGAATAGCTGTTATTGGAGCCGGCAGTTGGGGAACAACGCTGGCTCAAGTTTTAAATGATAACGGACATAAAGTCGCACTTTGGGTCCGTAATCCTGAAAAAGCAAATATAATAGCCAAAAGCAGATATAATGCTGATTATCTTCCTAAGCTTAAATTAGCTGATGCTATTGAAATAACTTCTGATCTTGAAAAAGCGGTTAGTAATGCAGAAATATTGTTGCTTGTTGTGCCGTCCCACGGGATGGCTGATTTGTGTAGCCAGCTTTCAAAAATTACAGGTTGTATTGATAAAGTTTTGGTTTCTTGTACTAAAGGTTTTGAATACCATTCTGGCTTGCGCATGAGTGAAATCATTAAGAGTTACTTTCCAAGCGCAATCGTTGCTGTACTTTCAGGGCCAAATCATGCGGAGGAAATTGCCCTTCGCCAACCGTCTGCAACTGTTATTGCTTGCCAAAATGAAGTTGTGGCAAATGAACTGCAGAGCACCTTTTTAAATGATTATTTCCGACCATATTTGATAGATGATGTAATAGGAGTTGAAATTGCCGGTAGCCTGAAAAACGTTATTGCCTTAACCAGCGGCATAATGTTTGGTTTAGGTTTTGGTGATAATAGCCAGGCAGCCTTGATAACACGGGGTTTGACAGAAATTACACGTTTGGGGTTAAGGTTGGGAGCACAGCAACAAACTTTTAGCGGTCTTGCAGGCGTTGGTGATCTTATCGCAACCTGTACAAGCAAGCACAGCCGCAACCGTAGAGCTGGTGAAGCACTGGCAGCTGGCAAAACTTTAAAAGAAATATGCGCTGGAACCAATATGGTTATTGAAGGGATAAATGCGACGACATCGGCATACGCGCTTTCTCAAAGATACAATGTTGAGATGCCAATAACTAATAGCATTTATCAAATTCTTTATGAAAATAAAAATCCTCTTACGGCGTTACAGGAACTTATGCGTCGTAGTGGTAAACGTGAATATATAATATAATGTCATACCAGAAGAGACAAAGTATTATATTTTTTAATATTTTGTAGCATTATTAGTCTTAAGATGATATAATGTCTTTTGTGAATAGAAGTTAATCTTTTATAACAGGAATATTTGAATGAAAGAGGAGGAGCGGAATATGTCAGAACAATCAACGTTTTTTTTAGTTCGTGAGGAAATTCTGCCTGAAGCAATTAAAAAAACTATTAAGGTTAAAGAAATCTTAAAACGCGGCGAAATTAAGACCATCAATGAAGCTGTTGAAAAAATGGGGCTTAGCCGTAGTGCTTATTACAAATATAAAGACTATGTATTTCCATTTTATGAAGCCAGCAAAGAAAAAATTATTACATTATCACTTCTGTTAGAGCATAAATCAGGAGTTTTATCTAGGGTTCTTAACACGGTTGCCGGCGATTCTGGCAGTATCATGACTATTAATCAGGGAATACCTCTGCAAGGTGTTGCTAATACAACAATTTCAATTGAAACCAAAGAACTTACCATTGACTTGGAAGCTTTGCTTGATAAATTACGTATGATTGATGGCGTAAAGAGACTTGAAGTTTTAGGACAAGTTTAAAGTTTAAACAGAGGGGGTAGACCGAATATGAACGACGCTATTAATGTTGGACTATTAGGTGCCGGTACTGTAGGTGGCGGCGTACTTATTGTTTTAGAAAAAAATGCCGAAGATATAGAGAAAAAAGTCGGTGTACCCGTTAGAATTACTAAAATTCTTGATAATAATCCTGCTCTCGCCTCCCAATTAGGGGGAAAATATATTGTTACAAATAAACTTGAGGATATTCTTGACGATCCTGATATTGATATAGTAGTTGAATTAATTGGCAGAGAGCATCCTGCTAAAGAATTTATTGCTGAAGCATTAAAACACAAGAAGAATGTTGTAACTGCAAACAAAGACGTTTTGGCTAAGTATGGCAAAGAATTATTTGAGCTTGCTGCAGAAAACAATGTTGATTTTATGTTTGAAGCTGCTGTTGGTGGTGGCATTCCAATTATAAGACCGTTAAAATCTTGTCTGGCTGCTAATAAAATTAAGTCAATAATGGGTATCGTTAATGGCACAACTAACTACATGCTGACAAAAATGTCGGCAGAGCATCTGGATTTTAATGATGTTCTGAGAGAAGCACAGGAAAAAGGTTACGCAGAATCTGATCCTACAGCCGATATCGGAGGTCTTGATGCTGCGCGTAAAATTGCAATATTGGCTTCAATTGCTTTTAATACTCGCGTATGCCTTGATGATGTTTATATCGAGGGTATTGAAGACCTTACCTTGAGAGACATTGACTATGCTAAAGAGCTTGGTTATGTTGTAAAGCTTTTGGCTATTGCCAAACGTGACGAAGTTAATGGTATCAGCGTCAGAGTTCATCCTACTATGCTTCCTAATTATCACCCACTTGCTAACGTTAATGATGTCTATAATGCAATATTTGTCACAGGTGACGCAGTTGGTGATACCATGTTTCTTGGACGTGGAGCAGGTCGTATGCCTACTGCCAGTGCAGTTTGCGGAGACATTATCGATGTAGCAAGAAACATAAGACATAATGCCACGGGACGCATTTCGTGCACCTGCTACGATGAAAAGCATCTATGTACTATCGAAAACATAACTTCTCCTTGTTACATAAGACTGCTTGTTCATGACAAACCCGGTGTTTTGGCTGGTATTGCTGCCGCTTTTGGCGCACAAAATGTCAGTTTGAAGAATGTTGTGCAAAAAGCTAAAGTTGATGGTTTCTCTGAATTAGTTGTTATAACCTATGATGTATCAGAATTCAACCTGCGGATGGCTTTGCAAACTTTGCGTGCTTTGCCTATTGTCGAAAAAATATGCAGCGTTATTCGTGTTGAAGACGATAATCTGGATTAAGGCAGGCACAGTTTATGAATAAAAAGGTTACAGTCAGAGTTCCTGCAACTTCCGCTAATTGTGGCCCAGGATTTGATACACTTGGCCTGGCATGCAATCTATACAACTATTTTACCTATGAACTAATAGATCAAGGCCTTAGTTTGAAGATAGAAGGAGAAGGAACTGAAAAACTAAAGGCGGGCAAAAATAATCTCGCCTTTCTTTCTTTTTATAAAGTATGGGATACGATTGTTGGATCAAAAACTGGGCTAAGTATTACAATGAGCAATAATATTCCGCTATCACGCGGCTTGGGCAGCAGTTCTACAGCTATTGTAGCCGGGTTGGTAGCTGCCAATCACTTGTCGGGCAATACACTAACCAAAAAGGAAATCGTGCAATTAGCAACTGAAATTGAAGGACATCCAGACAATGTTGCACCAGCCATCCTTGGTGGAATGACAATCAGCTATGTTGATGACGGAAGAGCCAACTCTCTGAAATTTCTTCCGCTTAAGCCATTTAAGCTGGTTGCTGTTGTTCCTGATATGCCTTTAGCTACATCTTTAGCCCGAAAGGCAATACCAAAAACTGTGCCACATCAAGATGCAGTGTTTAATACTTCTCGTGCAGCATTGTTAGTAGGTGCTATGCTAACTGGTGAATATCAGTATTTAGGATCAGGACTTTGCGACCGACTTCATCAGCCATATCGGGCTCATCTGATTCCAGGAATGGAAGATGCTTTCAAAGCAGCCATAACTAATGGTGCCTATAATGCAATTATAAGTGGTGCCGGGTCGACGCTGATGGCTTATGTGCCTGTTAAAGTTAGTTGCGAAGAAGTAGGGGAAGCAATGTGCAAGGCTTTGGCTGAGCATGATTTGAATAGTGTTTTCCATATTCTTGATATTGATACTGAAGGTGCCGTTGTACTTTGATTATTGACATGTTCACCAAAAAGAGCTAAAATAGCAGATATGTTCGGGGCGTAGCGCAGCTTGGTAGCGCGCTTCCTTGGGGTGGAAGAGGCCGTGGGTTCAAATCCCGCCGCTCCGACCAATTATAAAATGTAGACACCATGAGGCTTTAGGGCTTCGTGGTGTTTCTTATTTTTACCGAAATTGTATTTTTTTTACTGTAAATATGATGGAAGTAAAATTATATTGGTGATAAACTGACAGCAAGAAATTAGATGCCTTTTTAAAAAAGGATGTGATTGAATTGAAGCTTTTAACGCTTGAATTAACAACCCAAACATATGAAAAATTATTGCGTTGCCATGAAAAATACATGGAAGACAGAAAAAATACTGCTGAAACTTATGCGAATAACGGAAATTTTGATATGGCAAATAAACTAGCACAAACATTTTCGGTAGAAGAAATGGTATCCCTTATTCTGACTAAATATTTAGACGAAAAATATAAATAATAAGCGAACAGTTTGAATAACGTAGTGTTGACAATGATCTAGACATAAAAAAACCGACGCTCATGATAAGTGCCGGTTTTTTTATGTCTAGATCAGCATCTTGGAAACTTGTACACTTTACTACATATGCCAATGATTTGACCATCATAAGATAGCTGTGCTATACTGTTGAAAATGAAGCCATGAAGGCTTTACGAGCAGGCATAAACCAATATAATGATAGTTCGGTAACCCATGAAGGGAAAATGGATATTACGCCCTCAGTGGGTTATTTTGTTTTTAAAGGGAGAGACGCAACTATGCATATGGCTGATGCTTTAATTTCGCCGACTGTCGGCTTTACTATGATGGCTGTTACAGCGGGATTAGCTGCTTATTCAATAAAAAAAATCCAGAATGATATTGATGAAAAGAAAATTCCAATGATGGGGGTTTTGGGTGCCTTTGTTTTTGCCGCACAAATGATTAATTTTACCATACCGGCAACAGGTTCAAGTGGTCACCTTGGCGGTGGAATTCTTCTGACAGCACTATTGGGGCCCTATGCCGGCTTCCTGGCAATGGCATCTATCTTGCTGATTCAGGCGCTATTCTTTGGTGATGGCGGGCTGCTTGCATATGGATGTAACGTTTTTAATATGGGTTTTTATACTTGTTTTATTGCATATCCTTATATATACAAATTAATTACGCGTAAAGGTCTTAATTCACATAATATTTTTATGTCCGCGATGATTTCTGCTGTAATTGGTTTACAGTTGGGAGCTTTTTCAGTTGTGCTTGAAACATTATTTTCAGGAAAAACTGAATTACCTTTTAACACATTCGTAATGCTTATGCAGCCAATCCATCTCGCAATCGGAATTGTTGAAGGCCTTGTGACAGCCTCTATTATTAATTTTGTCTGGAAAGCGCGTCCTGAGTTGTTAGAAAAAGTCTCAGCAGGTGAGGCTTTTGGTGCTTTATATTTAAACAGAGTCTTAAAAGGTTTTTTAGTGGCTGCTATAATTGTTGGCGGGGCATTGTCATGGTTTGCTTCTGCAAATCCTGATGGCTTGGAATGGTCTATGAAACAAGTAGCAGGCACTACTGAACTAAGTACTTCGGATGAAATGCATCAATTGTTTTCTGCAATACAAGAAAAAACTGCTTTTCTGCCAGACTATAATTTTAAGGTGACTGACGACCTATCAACTAGCGAAAATGATAGTACTTGGCCAGCGGTAAACATGGGAACAAGTGTTTCAGGCTTGATCGGTGGTGTAATGACCTTTGCATTAGCTGGCTTAATCGGATTAATTATTAGCTTAATCAAAAGAAGAGAAGATGTTAGTGCATCAAAATAATGAATGGCGTACTGCATCATGTTATTATTAATTTCCAATTAGGATTTGATTCGATATGACAAATTTAGCAAATGCTCTTTATAATATAAGGCTACTGGATGATTTAGCAAAAAAAAATACGCCTATACACGCTCTTCATCCACTTGTTAAGTTGCTAACCACAGTTATTTATTTAGCTGTGGTTATGTCTTTTGGCCGATATGAGATAAGCAAACTTTTGCCTTTCATCTTTTTTCCTTTGGTTGTGGCATTATTGGCTGAGCTTCCTTTAATGCCAATAGTGCACAGGTTACTTATGGTATTGCCACTAATAATTGGTATTGGAATATTAAATCCCATAATTGACAATCAGACAATTACAATTTTAGGAGTAGATTTTTCAAGAGGCTGGCTCACTTTTTTTTCGCTTTTTATCAAATGTATTGTATCTGTTTCTGCTGGCATCATATTAATTGCTACAACAGGCATGAATCGATTAGCAGTAGCAATGAGAATGCTTAAAATTCCTAAAATATTCGTTTTACAATTATTATTAACCTATAGGTACATAACAGTCCTTATGGAAGAATTTTTGAGAATGACACAGGCCTATTCTTTAAGGGCACCGAATCAAAATGGTATAAGCAAAAATAATTGGGGTTCTTTTGCTGGGCAGCTTATATTGAGAACCTTTGACAGGGCTGAACGAGTTTATCAAGCTATGCTTTTACGAGGTTTTGCAATGGAATATCACGTTGGTACTATTGAAAAAGTAAATATTAACGATTTTGCTTATTTCACGGGTTGGAGCTTGTTTTTCGTAATCGCGAAAATTTATAACTTACCATTGTTTTTAGAGTCAATTATTACAGGAGTGGTTAAATAAATGAGTCATCATAAAGTCGAAGCACGGAATCTCCACTTTTCATATCCGGATGGGCATGAAGCCCTAAAAGATGTATCTTTCACGATTTTTCACGGAGAATCTGTTGGAATTATTGGTGTTAACGGCGCAGGAAAATCAACTATATTAATGTTATTGATGGGTATCCTTTTTCCTGATTCAGGAGATGTGCTGGTAGGGGATGTGCATTTGACAAAAAAAACTTTACCGATGATAAGGCAACGATTGGGTATGGTTTTTCAAAATCCAGACGACCAATTATTTATGACAAACGTTTATGACGATGTTGCTTTCGGACCGCGAAATTATAGACTCGATGAAAAAGAGGTAGAGAGCAGGGTTATGAATGCCTTGAAATTGGTGGGGATAGCTGATTTGAAAGATAGAGCACCCTTCAGATTGTCTGGCGGTGAAAAGCGTGCTGCATCAATTGCCTGTGTTTTATCTATGCAGCCTGACGTATTAATTATGGACGAACCTACTTCCGCATTAGATCCTAAAGCCAGACGTCGAGTAATTGGCTTATTAAACAGTTTTGAGCATACCAAAATTATTACAAGTCATGACTTAGACCTGGTTCTTGAAACATGCCAAAGAGTTATTGTTGTTAAGAATGGAAAGATTGCTGCTGATGGAGTAACTAGCGAAATTTTAACCAACAGAGAGTTGCTTGATAGCTGCGGGCTGGAACTGCCACTTTCAATTCAGAACTGCCCAGTCTGCGGAAAGTCTAAGATTAATATAGAATAATCGGATAAATTTTTTATTTACATAATTTATTGGTAGAAGTATAATAAATTGTCAGATAATTCTCTCTGTGATTAAACAAATACACTAAATTGTATAAGGAGGTATTATTGATGAAAAAAATTATTTATTGCGCAGTTGTCCTTTCAGCGCTCAGCTTAAGTACGGCGATGGCAGCCCCTCTAAATGATTTAGCCCGTAATCAGACAGCAGTCGGTGCTTCAAATGACGGTATTTATATTGAAAACAAGGTAGCTGATAAATTTTCATTGGGTATCCAAGGCATTGATTTTAACAAGTATGACTCGTTTGATATCTATGGTCAGTATCACTTCACAAATAATTTCAGAGGAATTATTGGGCATCGCGATGTTTTTGATGGTTCCCTTTATGCAGGTGTCGGCGTGAGTGACAATCTGGACGACAACTGGGATGGGCACGCCTATGTAGTTTTTGGTGATGAGTTTGCAGAAGCACAGGTTGGAGCTGCATACAAAATTAATAAAGATCTGGATGCCAATATATATTTTCGTTCCTTTATGCCAGATCATGGAGACAATCATAATCGTGTTGGAATTGGCCTAACTTATAAATTCTGATATTAGCACTAGATTATTTTTAATTAACATATTTGTACACGTTATGATTTTAAGAACCTTCTAGCATTGTTTGATTGCAATGTGAGTGGGTTCAATTTTTTTTATAATCATTTGGTAAAAAATAAATACGAGTCATTTACAGTAACAAAGTTATGAAGTATAATAAATTGACAGATAATTCTGAAATAGTTTATTGATTCATATTTTATGTATCAATAATTAATTAATACAAAAATATAAAAAGGAGGAAATTCGATGAAAATATGTAAGGTAGTTACAATTTTATTCGTCTTGATGCTTGTTACATCCTCTGTTTTTGCAGCTCCAGGTGGGCAGGCCGGAGGCGCTGTTAATCCTCCCGGACAAACAACCTATGGACCTGATGATTGGAGCTTGAGTGATTGTATACAGTGGTCAAGAGAAGCCGGTTTTTGGAATGTAGAGAATCAACCTAATGATTTTGTCCACTGGTGGCTTTTCGGTTACACAGAATAACCTAACTTTCTTTTCGAAAAGACCTGTAGCGGACGAGAAGCTATGGGTCTTTTTGTATCATTCTTATAACCGCGAAATATATGTTAAGAATTTCAATAAAACTCTTAGCATAATAATAGAAGCAAAAGCAGTTGTTAAGATTTCAGAAAATTGCGATAAAATATAGCATTTTAGCAGTTAATTACTGTTTAGCTACTTTAATTAACTGTGTGGTTGCCTATTGTAGATTAATTTATTTGTTTTTTGCTGATTAAGAGGTGAAACTATGAAACTCACTATTAAAATTGTACACGAAAATGAGTGTCAATTCTCATCCTTGCCAGACATTGCTGAAGGAAATGCTGAACTGCCCCCGCAGTCATTAATTAGAAAATTGAAACTGTTTATCAGAAGGAGTTTATCTGCAAAACAAGATAGGCAACTTCACAGGTATTTAGATAAATTAATTAGTTTGTTTTTTATTTTTGGTAATGAAAATAGGAAGGGCAATAAGATAAATATATCGCATGTTGTTGAGCATGTTCAGTTCTTAAAAAAGGGTGATTTGGTTCGCGTTCGTTCTAAAGAGGAAATTGAATCAACATTAAATCATTTAGGCCAGTTAAAAGGCTGTTCGTTTATGGATGCTATGCTTCCTTACTGCGGTACAATTCAGCATGTTTTGAAGCCAATGGAACGTTTTGTTGATGAGAGGGATCTTTGTGTAAAAAAATGTAGTGGTCTTGTCTTGCTCGAAGGTGTTATGTGCCAAGGTACAACACAGTTTGGTCGTTGTGACCGTTCTTGTTTAATGTTTTGGCGACAAGAATGGCTGCAAAAAATATAAGCACCTTATCGTTTGAAAGTATTGATTATGGAATAGCTTATTATTTTACAAGGATGATATTGAGCCATACAAGCAATTCGTTTTTCTTCTTTTGGAGGCGATTTTACATGCTAAAATATTTGATTCCTGCCTGTTTATTTATATTAGATAGTTTGATTATAGTCAGTGCCGCTGTTTCAGTTGTTGGCGTACGGTTCGAGAATGAACAGTTTAGCATATATTTAGAGCAAATGGTGCAGTATCTTCCTATCTTACTACTATGTTATTTACCGTTTTTCGGTATTTCAAGACTTTATAGAAGAGTATGGCGTCACGCTGGTTATAAAGAATTGTCATCCATTGCTTCGGCGGCATTTGCCGGTACAGTATGTTTTTTTGTTGTTACCTCTTTGTTTTATTCGGTAATGCCAAGAAGTGTTTACGTTCTTTTATTCTTTTTTATACTGGCTGGTGTAGGATTAAGCAGGCTAATACTAAGATGCATTTTGCGCTACAGTGATATGAATAAAGCTCCAAGCTCAGCTATTCCTGTAATTATCATTGGTGCTGGATATGCTGGGAACTTAGTGGCTAGTGATATCTTAAATCATAATTCTTATAATCGCTATGTAGTTGGTTTTATAGATGATGATGAGGAGAAACATGGTGAGCTTTCGTTTGGCATCGAAGTTTTGGGTGGTCGGGATAAGATACAGGAAGTTGTAGATAAGTTCGGTGTGAAGGAGATAATTATAGCCATACCTTCACTGTCACCTAAGGAAAGTGCCGAGTTGGCTGCAATATGCAGCAAAACAAAATGCAAAGTAAAGATAGTTCCAGATATATATGCAATTCTCGATGAGGATGTTTCCATTAAAAACCTACGCCCCGTAAATATTGGAGATTTGTTACAGCGTGACCCAGTTGTTTTGGATATAAAGAAAATTTCACACTTTTTATCAGGAAAATGTGTTTTGGTAACCGGAGCGGGAGGCTCAATTGGTTCGGAGCTATGTCGTAAGATCATACAGATGAAGCCGTCTCGATTGCTTTTGTTGGGTAAGGGTGAAAATAGTATTTATGAAATTCATCGGGAACTTTCTTGTTTACATACTTCTGAGCTACTAGTTCCAATTGTTGCCAGTGTAAGGGACAGAAAAGGTTTGGAAGAAGTTTTTGCACGTTATAAACCGCAAGTTGTGTTCCACGCCGCAGCACATAAACATGTACCTTTGATGGAAGCGCAACCTATTGAAGCTGTTAAAAACAATGTGTTCGGAACATTGAACGTTGGTACGTTGTCAGGAGAATATGGCGTCGAGGCGTTTGTTATGGTTTCGACTGATAAGGCGGTCAATCCAACAAGTGTAATGGGTGCTACTAAGCGCGTGGCAGAAAAAATAATACGTGTATTAAACGAGAAATATGCAACAAAATATGTAGCAGTTCGTTTCGGTAACGTTTTGGGGAGTCGTGGCAGCGTAGTGCCATTATTTAAGAAACAAATAGAGGCAGGAGGGCCTGTTACGGTAACAGACCCAGAAATAGTACGCTACTTCATGACAATTCCAGAAGCTTCTATGCTTGTTTTGCAGGCCAGCACGATGGGAAAAGGCGGAGAAGTATTTGTTCTGGATATGGGCGAGCCAATAAAAATACTTGATTTGGCAAAAAACATGATCAGACTTTCCGGCTTGGAACCTGGTGTAGACATAAAAATTGATTTCATTGGTTTGCGACCGGGAGAGAAATTGTTTGAGGAATTACTTACGTCAGAGGAAGGAACGCTGCCGACAATGCATAAACAAATTTTTTCCGCTAATCTTCTTGATGTAGAATTTAAAAATTTAGAATTTTGCCTAAGCAAGTTTGAAAATTGTAAATGTGATATAGATGTTATAAATGTTTTAAATGAAATTGTCCCCACATATAAACCGAACCATTTTTGAACCATGGAAAGCAAATGTTGGAATTTAGAAACACAAATTGTAAAGTTTAAAAGTAATGAAGAAATATTTACTTGCGAGACTTGCAAGTGAAAAATAAAGGAGGGCATTATGAAAAAAGAAGTTATTATTCTATTGCTAACAAGCATTTTCATGTTAAGTAGCTTAGCATTTGCCGGTGAATACATAATGTGTCCAGGGGACCAGTTGGATATCGTAGTTATCGGTAATGAGGATATTAATGCTGGCTCTCCATCTGGAAGTAAATACATGGTGCGGCCGGATGGTAAGCTTTCATATCCTTTGGTTGGCGAAATAGATACTACAGGTCTCAACGTAAGTCAATTTACCAGGATACTGCAGGAAAAACTCGCAGAATATTTAGTGAAGCCTCAGGTTACTGTTAATATTACTCAGCTTGGTACAACAAGAGTATATGTCCTGGGGGAAGTGAAAAAACCAGGTTTATATGAATTGGTTAAGGCTCACAACGTTTTAGATGCTATAGGAATAGCTGAAGGCTACACAAAAGACGCAGCAAAAAAGAAAGTGTTTTTGATTCACAAAGAGCATAAAGGGGAACCAATAAAGATTAATCTAAATGATCTTCTTAAAAAGGGTGATACTAGTCAAAATTATTCTCTTGCTGAAGGTGATTTACTCTACCTGACAAGCAACGGTCGGATAGATTTTGCAAGAGATATTCTGCCTATTATTAGTGTGGCATACATGTTTAATGATATTCAGGATAATTAGTCTTTAAGAATTCTAAAATACTTATTCCGAAGAATTAATGTGTCAATTTAATTAATGTAAGTCAGAAACTAAATTAATGGAGGTACCGATCGTGGAAGAAAACAAGATTTACCTACGCGAACTGTTTGCCATATTAGTACAAAACCTCCGTAAAATATTGCTTATCGCACTAGCTTTCGCAGGTTTTGCGATTTTATATCTGATAATTGCTTCACCAGTATATGAATCAGAATCATTAATGAGGATAAAGCAGCCTCAGGGGATTGCCACGTCGTTATTGGAAGTCGTACCAGGCAGAAGCGAAGGGCCTACAAATCAACTTATGAGCACATATGCTGAAATTTTAAAAAGTAGAAGCGTTATCGAACCAGTTATTGCTGCTACTGAAGAAATTGAAAGTGGAAAGTATGTCTCCTATGAAAATTATGTAAAAGAACGTGTTATGACAACGCCTTTAAAAAACACGGAAATTATGAAAGTTACATTTTATGCTAACACGCCTGAAGCAGCAAAAAAGACAAATGAATTAGTTATAGCTGGCTTTCTTAATCGGCTTAATGAATTAAGCCATACAGAACAAAAAATGACCAAAGAATTTATTGCCGATAGACTCAGTGAAGCTCAAAAAGATCTTACCAGTGCAGAGACAGCTTTACAAGAATTCAAAGAAAAAAATAAAATAATAGAACCAACGGAAAGTACTAAGGCTATTGGTGCCAGAATTGCCTGGATTGATCAAGGTATAGCAGAAAACAAAGTGAATTTGGCAACTGCAAAAGCCAGATTGGCCGCAATTAATGCTCAGTTAGATGCTTCTGGACAGGGAATTGCCGATAGTTCAACCATCAAATTATACAACCAAAAATTAGCAGAATTAGAAATGAACAAAGCAAGTTATATGGGAAAATTTACAGAAAAACATCCAAAAGTAATGGAAGTGAATACGGAAATCCAAAATACACGAAACCAATTACAGGCTGAAATCAATAAAGTTGCTTCTTTACAAGCAGCGTCGGACAATGCCGTTCAGCAAAACCTAATTGCTGGTAAATTTCAGAGTGAGGCTGAAATAGCAGTCGCTAATGCAAAAGCAAACGCTATGTCAGCTCTCGAAAATTTGAATGGTAAGGCAATTGAAGCCATGCCGGGTGTTGAACAGAGATATTTACGTTTGGCACGTAATGCGAATGTTGCCCAAGAAATTTACGTTATGCTTGCCAAGAGACTGGAAGAAGCTAAGGTAGCTGAAGCAATGGTTTCTACAGAAGTTCAGGTTGTAGACAATCCTACACTTCCTAAAGATCCTGTACAACCTAGAAAAATGCTAACAATATCCCTGGCATTAATTATGGGTCTGGTTCTTGGCAGTGCCTATACAGTATCGTCTGCACTTCTTAATCGTACAATACGTACAAAAGAAGAAGCAGAAAGCTTGCTCGGTTTACCAGTTTTAGGTACAGTGCCGGATGTTATATCTTTGAATAAAGCCAATGATGATATAAATAATAATCCATCAATATTGGAGAAATTACGGAGGGTTATGGAAAAATGACTAATCTAATTGCTAAAGAAGATTCAAAATCTCCTATTACTGAAGCATATCGTATGATACGTACAAGTATTCAATTTTCCAATGAAGAAAAAAGATTGAAGACAATTGCTTTTACCAGTGCAGGAGCTAATGAAGGTAAGTCAACAGTAGTTGCAAATCTCGCCGTGGTAATGGCACAGGCGGGGCATAAGGTTGTTCTATTAGATTGCGACTTGCGCAATCCTTCTTTGCATAAAATTTTTAATCTGCAAAACATGGGGTTAAGCAATAGTGTTATGGCTGGCGAAAATATAGTTGATGTTGTTCAGAGATCAGAAGTACAAGATTTGGATGTTTTAACCAGCGGTCCTATTGCCTGTTATCCTTCCGAATTGCTTGGATCAAAGCGTATGCAAGATGTATTGAATGAACTTGCTGATAAATATGACTACGTTTTAATCGATACACCGCCGGTACTATCTTTTACTGATGCAGCTGTTATTGCTGGTAAGGCAGACGGCGTAATTCTGTTAATGGAATCCGGTAGGGTTAAACCTGCCTTAGCTAAAGAAGCAAAACAAATATTGGAGCAAACCAAAAGTAATATAATTGGTATTATTTTAAACAAGATGGAAGTTGGTACATTAGCAGGAACTCTTGGCTACTATCATTTGGATGGTAAAGACTATAACGCTAGTGATCAAGAGTTGGTTCAAGAAGAAGCTAAATAAAGATGGCATGAAAATCAATTGATTGGGAAGTGAAATAAAAATAAAAGAGGGATTCTTATGCAAAATATAACTTTTTCGCCACCAGATATTACGGAAGAAGAAATAGCAGAAGTTGCCGAAGCATTGCGCAGCGGTTGGATTACTACTGGCCCTAGAACAAAACATCTTGAAAAAGAAATTGCCGCATATTGTAGGACAGAGGAAGCTGTGTGCCTTAATTCAGCAACAGCAGCCTTGGAATTAACCCTGCATGCATTGGGCATTGGTCCCGGTGATGAAGTAATAACTTCCGCATATACCTATACAGCCTCAGCTAGCCCAATATATCATGTTGGAGCAAAAATTGTTCTGGTTGATACAACACCGGAATCATATGAAATGGATTATGAAAAGGTGGAGAAGTGCATTACCAGCAGAACTAAAGCGATTATCCCGGTTGATATTGCCGGCATTGCCTGTGATTATGACAAACTCTTCGCTGCTGTTGAGGTTAAAAGGAGTATCTTTAAGGCCAACAATAAAATTCAGAAGGCTTTTGGTCGTGTAGCTATAGTTGCCGACGCGGCACATGCATTAGGGTCGCAATGGCATGGTAAAATTGTTGGCGAAATTGCTGATTTCACAACCTTCTCCTTTCATGCGGTTAAAAACTTTACGACTGGTGAAGGAGGGGCGGTGACTTGGCGCAATATTTCTGATATCGACAATGAAGAATTATATAAACACTTCCAGTTACTCTCTCTACACGGTCAATCCAAGGATGCTCTGGCAAAAACACAATTAGGTGCTTGGGAATATGATATAAAAATGCTTGCTTATAAGTGTAATCTTACTGATATCGTCGCTGCATTAGGCTTGGTACAACTCAAACGCTATCCCAAACTATTGGCGCGAAGAAGGGAAATTATAGAACAATATAATTCAGCTCTTAAAAATTGTAATGTCCAGGTCCTTAATCACTATGACAATGATCACACTAGCTGCGGTCATTTGTATCTAGTACGGCTACTGGGAAAAGACGCAGAGTTTCGCAATGAGTTTATCCTCAAAATGGCTGAAAGAGGTATTGGCACAAATGTCCACTACAAACCCTTACCAATGCATACAGCTTACAAAGATTTGGGGTTTGATATTAAGGACTATCCCAATTCTTATAATATGTACAAAAATGAAATTTCATTGCCATTACACACTAAGTTGAAAGACGAAGATGTTTCATACATCATAGAAAGTTTTAAAGACATATTAAAGGAAATGTAGGAAATGCTGCTAAAAAAATGGGAAGATTTGCCGCTTGAAATGCGCAACGAGAAGGTTAAACCATATTATGTTAGCTTGCAGAGAAAGAAGATAAGCTTGTTATGCAAGCTGCTTTTTGACAGAGTAGTCTCATTGTGCCTACTCATTTGTTTAACGCCTCTATTCCTTATTTTCGCTATTTTGATCAAGCAAGATTCAGAAGGTGACGTTTTTTTCCATCAGTTACGTGTCACGAGATATGGAGAAATGTATTATATTTATAAGTTTCGAACCATGGTTAAAAATGCCGAAGCATTGGGCGCACAAGTTACAAATGATCATGATCCCCGTATTACTAGGGTCGGCAAAAAACTGCGTTGCTGTCGTTTGGATGAACTGCCACAGCTTATTAATATTCTAAAAGGTGAGATGAGCTTTGTCGGCACACGTCCGGAAGTTGTCCGCTATGTCGACCAATATACAGATGAAATGCTGGCTACACTGCTTTTGCCAGCCGGGGTCACTAGTGAGGCGTGCATCAGATTTAAAGATGAAGAAAAACTTCTCGGCGAAGGGCCTGATGTTGATGTGAAATATATGAATGAGGTGTTGCCTGGAAAAATGAAAATTAATCTGGAAAGTCTGTTAAAATTTAATTTTTTCAATGATTTACTTATTATGATAAAGACTGTGATTGCAGTTATATAATAGACAGAATTATATCAGGATTCACAAAGGTTGTGTAAAAGATGTTACCTCAAGACACATTCCAAAGAATTGATATTGTGAGGTTTCCTCTCATTGTTGGAGTCGTGATTGCTCATGCTTGCCCAGGAACCTTAAGCAGTCCTATCAACATTTTTATTTATAATTTTATCTGCAATGGGTTGGTGAGAATAATTGTTCCTATGTTATTTTTAATCTCCGGTTATTTGTTTTTTATAAAATTTGGCTTGTCTGAACAAACATATCTGAGCAAATTCCAGTCAAGGATAAGAACCTTGCTTATTCCCTTCTTATTCTGGAATATTACAACCTTGCTGACGTTCTCTCTTGCACAGACGCTTTCAGCAACTAGTGGCTATTTTACAGGTGTAAATGCACCCATCGCAAATTATGGCGTTTTTGATTATTTTAACGCTATACTCGGTATAGAGAGAATGCCGATTGCCATGCAATTCTGGTTTATAAGAGATCTTATGCTGCTGGTTTTGCTGGCGCCGGTTATTCAGTTTTTCATTAAACGCGTTCCTTTATTGTTCTTAATAACATTGTATATTTGTTGGATGTTGGATTATTGGCCTGTCTATATGCCGGCAGTTGAACCGATGATGTTCTTTTCTGCTGGTGCCTTCATGGGGGCGCGTAAAGATAATATTTTTGTCCTCGATAAATATGGAATATATATGATACCATTTTATTTTGTTATATTGCTGTTTACTTCTCTTTTTGCGGAAAATCCGTTGACGCCTTATCTTCATAGGAGCGGTATCATGCTAGGCATAGTTTCTGCCATGTCAATATCTAAATATGTAATAAAGTTGAAGCGCGTTAAAAATAAGCTTTTGGAACTGAGCTCAATAAGTTTTTTTGTATTCGCTGCTCATGAACCATTGCAAGTCATCATAAGAAAATTTGCATACAAGATTTTCATTCCAGAATCATGGGTGTCAGAACTAGTTTTGTATTTTGTCATACCAGTATTTATTGTTACAGTCTTAACTGAAACTTATCATGTGTTAGAGTTCGTTGCGCCCAATCTTTTGAAAGTAATCACTGGCGAACGAGTAAAAAGTTAGTCTTTTTGAAAGAGAAGTGATTTATATGAAGGACACTGTATTCAAAATTTTTTTTAGGAATGCTGGTTTTCGTGTAGTAACTTCACCTTCTGCCGATTGGGTGGAGATGCAAAAAGGTTTTCTAATTTCAGTACCATATCACCGCCTGATTAATCCTTGTGATGATGAATTAGATACTTTAATAGAAAGTACGGACGTAATAGGATTGCGCTATCCTACGGCTTTAGAAAATTATGGTTTTGATAGCAATCTGCAGTTTTGCCGTACTATAGGCTATTCGCTGGATAATTTAAAACGCCAGGCACGCCAACAGGTGAAAAAAGGGGCTATGAATTTTACCGTGCGGGAAATTGAATCGGAAACGCTTTTGAGTGATGGTCTGGCATTAGTAAGGAATACCTGTGCCAGGCAACACCGTCATGATCCCAAGGAAGGAGTCGAGTATTGGCAAAAACTATGTCTGGCTGCTAAAGATACCCCTGGCTCTGTTACGCTGGGAGTATTTGGAGAGAAAGGCCTAGCTGCTTTTCTTATTATTTTGGAAACTACAACAGCTATTGAATTCATAGTCCAATGCTCAGATGAAGAGCTTTTACCTCAGGGACCTAATAATTTGCTGACATTTCAAGCGACAAGACGCTATCTCGCTGAAAGAGAAAACGCACTTCCCATATGTTATGGCTTAGGTTCTTTAGAAGAAACCATTTCTTTAGATCGTTACAAAACGGGTATGGGTTATGAATTAGAACCCATTAAACAGCGTATTTATATTCGAAAAGACCTTCGTTGGTTAATTAATCCCTATACACTAGGTGTGCTGAATATTATTGCCAAGATGGGTTTTAGCAAAAATTATAGGCTAACCAAAAGTATTGGGATGATCAAACGCTACTTGTCACAGCACTAACTTCTGCTTCCACACATTTGCGGCTTTTATCTAAACGCTTAATAACAGGACAAGAGAGGTATCTGCAGCCATGAAGATATTAGTATTCAATGCATATTATGAGCCGGAAATGATAGCTAGCAGATATATGACTACGAACTTATATGAAGCCATGGCAAATTTTGGTTGGCAGGTAGATTTGTATGTTCCTTATCCGACAAGAGGAGTTACTGAAGCTATAAAGAAAGAATACAGAAATAAGAAGCTGGAATATAAATGCGGCGGAAAGCTTATAATTCATAGGCTATGGTTACCAAATGAAACAAAAAATATTTGGCAACGGATATTGAGATATTTGATGATGAATTGTGCTTTTATAGTTAAAGCCTTATTTTTGCAGGCGAATTTAATATTTGTGCAAAGTACGCCGCCAACTCTTGGCGCAACAGCGGCTATTATCAAAAAGTTAAAGGGTATGCCGTTTGTTTATGCTTTACATGATGTGTTCCCTGATTCACTAATATCGGCGGGTATTACTGCACGCAACTCCTTAATGTGGAAAATTGGCCGAATGGTTGAAAATTTCACTTATAAGAATGCTGATAAAGTTATTGTAATCTCTCATGATATAAGTGAAAATATCATAAAAAAAGGTGTTAGCCTGGACAAGGTAGTGGTAATACCTAACTGGGTCGAAAGTGATAAAGTGACTCCTGTTGCCAGAGAAGACAATCTCCTTTTCGAACAACTGAAATTGGATGCGAAGGCTTTTTATATAGTTTATGCAGGCAACTTGGGCCACGCTCAGAACATTGATGTAATTTTGAAGGTTGCAAGTTTACTAAATGATAACCCGGCAATTCAATTTCTCATATTCGGGTCTGGTAACCAAGAGAAAACATATAAGGATGAAGCGGGGAGACTAAAATTAAACAATCTTCGATTTTATCCGATTCAGCCGTATGAAATGGTAAAGTATGTTTATAGTGCCGGCAACATTGGCATAGTAACTTGCAAGAAGGGCACCGGCTGTGGAGCATTACCTAGCAAAACATGGAGTATAATGTCTTGTGGAAGGCCTGTGCTTGCAAATTTTGATGAAAATACAGAACTGGAACATTTAATAAAAACAGAAAAAATTGGCAAATTTACCCCTGTAGACGACTACGAAGCAATGAAAAAAGCCATAATTGAATATTGGTTGGATGATGATAGCTGCAAAGCTGCAGGAAATAATGCACGAAGATACATAGAAAATAACTTGACACGGGAAGTTTGTGTAAAAAGATACATCGATACAATTGCTGGCATCAGTGAAAGGGCGTGATGACTGTGTTCGGAGGAAAAACATTACTTATTACTGGTGGTACCGGATCATTCGGTGGAGCTGTCCTTGATAGGTTTTTAAATACTGATATTACAGAAATCCGCATTTTTTCACGTGATGAAAAAAAACAAGATTATATGCGGCACTACTATAAAAATGACAAAATCAAATATTACATTGGAGACGTTCGTAACTTAGCTAGTTTGCGGGATGCCATGTATGGCGTTGATTACATTTTTCATGCTGCCGCACTGAAGCAGGTTCCTTCCTGTGAATTCTTCCCCATCGAAGCTGTAGCAACCAATGTATTAGGTACCGACAATGTTTTAACTGCAGCTATTGATGCAGGGGTTAAAAAGGTAATTTGTCTTTCTACAGATAAAGCTGCTTATCCAGTAAACGCCATGGGAACTTCAAAGGCTATGATGGAAAAGGTTTTTGCTGCAAAAGCAAGAACCGTATCACCCGATAAAACGTTGATTTGTGGTACTCGCTATGGCAACGTTCTTTGCTCAAGAGGCTCAGTGGTACCGCTTTTTATTGAACAGATTATGAGTGGCCAGGCATTGACAGTTACAGAACCAAAAATGACAAGATTTATTATGACTTTAGATGAAGCTGTAGATTTGGTATTGTTTGCCTTTGAAAATGCTGAGTCTGGTGACATCATGGTTCAAAAGGCTCCTGCTAGCTCAATCGGAGATTTAGCAATTGCTGTGAAGGAATTGTTTCACGCTGATAATGAGATTAAAATTATCGGAATCCGACATGGAGAAAAGATGTATGAAACACTTTTGACAAATGAAGAATGCGCTCACGCAATTGATATGGGGAATTTCTATCGTGTACCGGTAGATAAGCGAAGCCTTGATTATGACAAATACTTTATCGAGGGTAATGAGAAGAGGGACAAGCTGTCCGAGTTTAATTCCAATAACGCGGTGCAAATGGATGTGGAAAAAATTAAGGCTAAGCTATTAACTTTGAGCTATATTCGCAACAAAATAAATGCGTGGGAGAATAAATAGAATGAAAATTTTAGTTACTGGCGCAAAGGGGTTTATCGGTAAAAATCTCATTGCGGAAATGCGCAATCGGAATTATATGGAAATAATGGAGTATGATGTAGACTGCACAGAAGACGTACTAGGTGAATATTGCCGTGATGCAGATTTCATCTATCATCTGGCAGGCGTCAATCGGCCAAAAGAGGCTTGCGAATTCATGACAGGAAATTACTATTTTACAGCTACCTTACTTGGGAAACTAAGAGAGTTCAATAATAAATGTCCTATAGTTCTTACATCCTCGACACAAGCCGATTTGTCCAATCCCTACGGTGAAAGTAAAAAAGCCGGAGAAGATTTATTGTTTAGCTTTGGGCAGGAATGTGGCAACACGGTGTTTGTTTATCGCTTACCTAATGTTTTTGGTAAATGGTGCCGACCGGATTACAACAGCGTTATCGCAACATTCTGCCATAATATTGCTAATCAGCTGCCAATCAAGATAAATGACCCTGAGGTTTTGCTAAATATGGTATATATTGACGACGTTATATCGGAACTGATTGATGCAATTGATGGGATGCCACACATAAATGCAGAGGGTTATTGCTATGTGCCAACCTGCTATTCCATAAGGTTAGGTGATGCCGCAAAATTAATAAAAGGATTTGCCTGTACACGTCAAAATAACATGATACCTGATATGAGTGATGGTTTCACAAAAAAACTATACAGCACCTATCTTAGCTATTTGCCACCAGAAAAACTATCAGTATTCCTAAAGATGAATGCTGACATCAGAGGTAGTTTTACGGAAATTATACAGACAGTTGACCGTGGACAGATTTCGTTAAACATTGTAAAACCAGGTATTACTAAAGGAAATCACTGGCATCAGAGTAAAACAGAAAAATTCATTGTTGTAAGCGGCAAAGCTTGTATTCAATTTCGTGAAGTCAATTCAAAAGAAATCTTCGAATATCACGTTTCTGGGGATAAGATAGCTGTGGTCGACATTCCTCCAGGATATACGCACAATCTTACTAATGAAGGTGAGCTCGACTTAATAACAATTATCTGGTCTAATGAAACTTTTGATCCGGAATACCCTGACACTTACTATTTGGAGGTTTAGAACTCATGAAGAAATTAAAAGTAATGACCGTTGTTGGAACTAGGCCGGAGATTATAAGGTTGTCAGCTGTTATCCGTAAATTTGAAGAATCCAAGGTAATAGAACATATTTTGGTTCATACTGGACAAAATTATGATTATGAGTTGAACGAAGTATTTTTCAAAGATTTTAATTTGAAGAAACCGGATTATTTTCTAAATGCCGCAACAGGAACAGCAGTCGAAACAATCGGAAATATACTTATCAAAATTGATTTAGTATTAGATGAGGTTAAACCAGATGCTTTTCTTGTTCTTGGAGATACAAACAGCTGTCTTGCAGTGTTTGCTGCAAAAAGAAAACATATCCCTACTTTCCATATGGAAGCAGGTAACAGGTGTTTTGACCAGAGAGTACCTGAAGAAATCAATAGAAAAATGGTTGATCACATTGCAGACATCAATCTCACCTACAGTTCTATTGCCAGAGAATATCTGCTTAGAGAAGGCTTACCAGCTGATAGAGTAATTAGAACCGGCAGTCCCATGTTGGAGGTAATTAATTCAAGGCTGGAAGAAATTGAAAAATCTGATGTAGTTGAAAGGCTGAAATTAAAAGAGAATAGTTATTTTGTTGTGTCATCTCATCGCGAAGAAAATATTAATTCGGAATTAAACTTTGCAAATTTAACTGAAAGCCTTAATGCCGTTGCAGAAAAATATAACATGCCAATAATCGTGAGTACCCATCCACGAACAAGAAAAATGATAGAGACGAAAAAAATAATTTTTAATCCTTTAATATCGCTTCTTAAACCGCTTGGTTTTATTGATTACATCAAACTTCAAACAAAGGCGAGAGCGGTACTAAGCGATAGCGGCACAATCAGTGAGGAAGCGTCTATTCTTGGCTTCAAAGCTCTTAATATACGACAAGCCCATGAAAGACCTGAAGCTATGGAAGAAGCAGCTGTAATGATGGTGGGGCTAACAAAGGAAAGAATATTGCAGGGCTTAGAAGTACTGTCTGAGCAAGAACAGAACGATTTTAGAAAAGTAGTCGATTATAGTATTCTAAATGTGTCCTCCAAAGTACTGAGAATAATACTATCCTATACTGATTACGTTAATAGAGTTGTGTGGGGTAAATAAAATGAAACTATTGCAGATAAATTCAGTTTGCGGCCTTGGCAGTACCGGCAGGATAGCGAAGGATATTCATGACTTATTTGCAAAGTTAGGACATGAATGTTTGTTTGCTTATGGCAGAGGAACTGCTCCGTCAGGTATAAATTCCCTGAGAATTGGTACAGACTTTGATAATTATCTGCATGCAGCTGCAACAAGATTATTTGATGCACATGGATTTTCTTCAACATCAGCTACCAAAGAATTTATAAAAAGAGTGAAGGAATATAATCCGGATCTCATACATTTGCACAATCTACACGGCTATTTCATTAATGTGGAACTACTGTTCAATTACTTGAAAGAAGTTAGTAAACCTATTATCTGGACGCTGCATGATTGTTGGGCATTTACAGGTCATTGTGCGCACTTCGATTATATTGGCTGTGATAGATGGCAAAAAGGCTGTCATGATTGCCCGCAAAAAAGTATTTATCCTGCATCGTTAATATTTGACAACTCCAAAAACAACTATGTAAATAAAAGAAATATCTTTACTTCAGTAGCCAATATGGTCATTGTTACACCTTCTAAATGGTTGGCAAACATCGTAGGAAAATCTTTCTTAAATAGTTATCCTCTTCAAGTTATAAATAATGGCATTGATCTAGAGGTCTTTAGGCATATATCGAATGACTTCCGCCAGCGTTATGAGTTGCAAGATAAATTTATAATTTTAGGAGTAGCGAATATTTGGGCCTTTAAGAAAGGATTAGACGATTTTATCAATTTAGCAAAAGAAATAAATAACGATAAATATAAAATAGTAATGGTAGGGGTAACCGCAAAGCAGTTGAAAACTATGCCGAAGAATATATTGGGGATTGAGCGGACAAACAATGTACTTGAACTGGCTCAAATTTACAGTGCAGCGGATGTTTTCTTTAATCCAACTTACGAGGAAGTTCTGGGAATGACAAATTTAGAAGCATTGGCATGTGGGACACCGGTAATTACATACAATTCCGGCGGCAGTCCGGAATGTGTAAGTTCACAAAGCGGCATTATTATTGGCAAGGGTGAATGGAAAAAAGTACCGGAAATTTTAGAAAAGACAAAAAGTATCAAATACGAAACTATGCGAGATGAAGCTCGGCCTTTTGACAAAAATAAAAATTATATGGAATATATCAATCTATACAAAAAAATAATAAATGTGTGAGGTATTTATCATGGCTAAAACATTATCATGGTTCTTGGCACTTGCACCGGTATTAACAATTTATGGTTTTTATGGCGTCGACTTAGCAACTTTTGTAGGGTTATTTTTGTGGCCTTTGTGTTTATTCTATATTCATCTGAAGAATGGAAAAGTGTCCTTCATGCCATTGGTAGCCTTATTGTTGGCATATGTTGTTATTATCACAGTACTAAATCTGATATTTGTTAAAAATCTTTATGTAGGCGAAGACCTAATAATATTCAGATTAATAAAATATGCATTATGGCTTGGCATTGTGCCAGTTATCCTGAATAGTGACTTATTTGATTTTGATTATACCCTTGAATGCTATAAAAAAGTGTGCGTTTGTGCTGCAATATATTTAATATTTCAACAAGTAGCATTCAATCTTTTTTCGGTAATATTGCCACGTTTGTTTCTGCCATACACAGCGAATCCCAATGCGAGCGCTGCCATACTGCAACAGGATTTTTCGGCAGCAAATGTCGAATTCTTCAGACCATCAGCATTTTTTCTGGAACCGGCGCAATTTTCTGACTACATCTTGCTTGCACTTGTTTTGATTTTTATCGCACCTGGCACCTCAAAAAAGGATAAGTGGTTATATTATTTATTGCCATGTGCCGTAATTGCTTCAACCTCTGGTTTGGGATATATGTTGCTTTTTGCTTTGTTTTTTATAGGTAATTTCTCACGAATTATGCGTAATCCGAAATTTACGCTGGTCTTCATTATGGCATTATTTGGTTTTGCTGCGCTATATATTAATGTTGGATATGTTAATACATTAGTTAGCAGTACTATGGGTAGATTGACAAATTTTGACGATCCAATAAATAACGCTTTCCTACGACGCTTCTCATCATATAATTTTTTAAACGGCCTTGATGCCAGAGCATTTTTGCTGGGTAATGGGTATGGCAACATATTATCAGGAGAATATTTTAATGGCTTACCTTATATGATTTGGACAACCGGTCTCCTGGGAACCGCGATATATGCTGGCATGCTTTCCAAATTTTATGAAAAAAACAATCTTACTGTTAATGTCTTCTTGTTTTTTGTCCTAAGCATGAACATTTTTGCCCAAGGTTTTACACCGATATCAATTATATTCAACATTGTAGGATTACTTGTTTTAAAAAATAAATATAATAAAGAGCTGGTGCTGGAAAATTGAAAGTACTTTTAGGTAATGTTTAAACATATACCAGTATTTTAAAAGAGCAGTTTTACGCAAAAGCAGGGAGCGTGTTGAAACTGTGGTTACGAAAGGTTTAGTTATTAAAAAGAGGATAGCAAAAGTATTTGATGTTTTTTACATTAGTGATATTGTTTTGTCTTTATTGAATATTACGCTGAATAATAACTATGTGCGGATAGTCAACTACCATAATATTCTGAAGAAAAATGTCAGCAATTTTGAAGCTCATGTAAAATGGTATAAAGATCATTTTGAAGACTGCGATTATATAAAGTTAGCAAACTTTCTCCAAAAAAAGTACTGTTTCAATAACAAACCAGGAATTATGATAACCTTTGATGACGGGTTTGCAGGAAATTATTACAATGCGTATCCGATTTTACAAAAACATGGTTTTACTGGCTATTACTTCGTTTCTACAGGATTGGTAGGTCAAAATGGTTATATGGATAGCACACAATTAAAAGTAATGATTAGAAATAAACATATTGTCGGCTGTCATACATATACACACCATCGGATGGATGTAAACGATGACAAGGAAACTTTATCTAAAGAAATATTGAAGGCAAAAATTGACCTTGAAGCCATGCTGGATAATCAAATAGAGTTTTTCTGTTGGGTAGGCGGCGAAGAAAAAACTTATACCAAAGATGCAGCTGCATTTATAAGAGATTGTTGCTATAAATATGCACTAATGACAAATTCTGAACCAGTGCGTCATGATTCTGATCCTTTGCAAATGCAACGAACAAATATAAATGATGATTGGGAGTTAAGTTTAGTTAAATTTCAATTGTCCGGAATAATTGATTTGAAATACAAAAACAAATGCAAAAGAATAAAGAAGCTGACGAAGGGGTGACTTAATAATGCTAAGAATACCTGACAAAAGCCACTTTTATTCGTTTGAAAGAATAATTTTTCCAAGTTTGAAGGATATCAACATTTCTAAAATCGATGTAACAAGATATATGCGGTTTAAAGAAAAAAACACATTCCTTAATAATGGAATAGAAGATGTTGATTCTACACTAATTACAAATTTGTGTCAGTCTGATAAAGAAATACTGCAACAATTTTCTCAAACAGTTCGTTATGAAATCAAAAGAGGTCTGACAGACGATATAACAATGTCATTTTTTACGTTTGAAGATTTGCGAAACAATTTTAGCATTGCAGAAGATTTCAAAAATACCTTTATGAATTATTGTGATATAAGTAATAATCAGGCATTGAAGAAAGTTTATGACGAGCAAAAAATAAGATCCTATATAGATAATGAATGTGTACTTTTATCCAAAGCAGAATTTGCAAACGGTAAAGTTTATCACTTGTATGTCTACGATGAAAATAACGCATTATTAGTCTATTCGGCATCAGACTATCGAAACAATGAAATCGACAGGAATTTAGCAGGCAGAGCTAATAAATTATTGCATTATAAAGACATGTTGTATCTTAAATTTAAAGGCCTGAGTTATTATGATTGGGGCAACGTGGCAAGTTTCGAATCACCTAACGGCATCGACAAATTCAAGATGTCTTTTGGTGGTACCAGGATGAAAGTTTATAGCTATTTCGTTGGTAATTCTTTATTGGGAAAATTTCTTGTTTTTTCAAAAAAACTATTATTAAGGTGATAAAAATGAGAGTCTTATTTACTACCAATATACCAAGTCCATATAGAGTTGATTTTTTCAATGAATTAGGAAAATCATGTGATCTGACTGTTCTGTATGAACGTAGAGACGCAAATAATCGAAATAGTGTGTGGCTTTCTTCAAAGGCCATAAATTATAAAGAAGTATTTTTGCAAGGGTATAAGGTTGGTAATGATAGCGCTCTCTGTCCGCAAATTGTGAATTATTTCGACTTCAAACTTTATGATGTTTTTGTTATTGGTGGATACTGCACACCTTCTGGCATCCTAAGCATAATTTATCTAAAGTTCAAGAACATACCTTTTATTTTGGATTTTGATGGTGGCTTCATTAAAGAAGGCAAGACAGTGAGACATTATTTGAAGAAATATCTTATAAGCAGCGCTAGCTGGTGGACCAGTACCGGATCTAAAACCACTGAATATTTATGTTATTACGGCGCCAAGCCAGAAAACATTTTCTATTATCCTTTCACATCTCTCAAAACGGAAGACATTTTGAATAAAGCAGTAGACTCAGAAGAAAAGCGGGCTTTTAGGCAAAATTTAAAAATAGCAGAAGATAAAATTATAATGTCAGTTGGCAGATTTGCCCATGTAAAAGGTTATGATGTTTTATTAAAGTCGTGTACGCAATTAGACAAAGATATAGGCGTCTATATTATTGGCGACAAGGTTACTGTAGAATACGCCGATATGAAGAAAAACCTAAATCTTCATAATGTCCATTTCGTTGACTTCAAGGCAAAGAATGAACTTGCCAAATATTTTAAAGCTGCAGACTTATTTGTCCTACCTACACGGGAAGATATATGGGGCTTAGTTATCAACGAAGCCATGGGTTATGGATTGCCGGTTATTACTACAAATCGTTGTATCGCAGGTTTGGAACTGATAAAAAATGGTGAAAACGGATATATAGTGCCGGTTAATGATTCGAAAGCTTTAGCAGCAAAATGTACAAAAATTTTGTCAGATGAAGTACTGTGCAAAAAAATGTCCGAAAGAAACCTGCAAAAAATACAAGAATATACCATTGAAAACATGGCAGACAGGTATTTTGAAATTTGCAAGAAGATTTCAAATGTTTGCTAAGAATACGCATACTTTCCATATACCAGTAACTAATTTATCTTAGTATTATGGAGGGAAATCACGATGAAAGAGATGACTTTTGAAGAAACAAGAATGATACAAATGGAAATGTTAGCAGACTTTCATGATTTCTGTATGAAGAATAATCTAAGATATTTTTTAGACCATGGAACTCTTTTAGGAGCAGTCAGACATAGAGGCTTTATACCTTGGGATGACGACATTGACGTTGGTATGCCAAGAGATGATTATAATGAGTTTATAAAATTGGCAAAATCCGGCTATGGAAATAGCGTGTTGTTGCTGCCGGAAAATAGTATATATTCTTATTTGAAAATACTTGACAAAAGAACAAAACTAATTGAATTTCCTGGAAAGTTTCAAAATGAAATTGGCGTATATCTTGATGTTTTTCCTAAAGATGGCGTGCCAGATATGTCCTACAAAGGCTACTGTCTATGCAATACTGTACATTTTTTAACTCTGTGTTATTGGTTTAATAAGGTGTCTATATACAAATGGAGAAATAGCCCTAACAAGTTGAAACAGTTAGCAGCATTTATTGGGAGATTCATCATGAGTGATAAGCTAAAATATTGGCCATTGAACGAAACAAATAAGTTGGTTGAGAAGTATAAATTTGATAGATCACCATATGTTGCTACTGTTCTGGCCAATGGCTTGAAAAACTGTGTAAATAGAGAATGCTTTGCAAGTTTTAAAAGTGTAAAATTTGAAGAACTCACTTTAAATATTCCTGTAGGTTATCATGAGTATCTGACAGCTTTATACGGTGACTATCTGACACCGCCGCCGGTGAATAAACAATCAAAAAAACATGATAATATCGCTTACTGGTTAGAAAATTGAAAGAACAAAGAGAAGGAAACAATAGGAGAAAAACTTATGCTAAACAAACTATTTATTTATTCTGCTGGCATCTTTTTTTCAAAAGTATTGGTATTTTTCCTAATTCCTATCTATACTCATTATTTAGCGCCTGGTGAGTATGGCTATTATGATGTTTTAATCAGCACTATGCAGCTTTTGGTCAGCGTAGCGTTTATAGAAGTATGGAATGGCGTTCTGCGCTACATGTTTGACTATGAATACTTCAGTGAAAAATGTAATGTTGTAAAATCAGTTATATATATGACAGTGCCTCTATTGGCATTTATGTTATGTGGATTGTTATTAATTAGCTTTATTGTTGAAATCCGTTTTTTTTCACAGACTATTTTATACATAATTAGTTATGCTTTTTTGCAGACGTTGCAAGGTGTGGCACGCGGTTTTGAGAAAAATCGACTATATGTGCTTAGCGGTGCCACTGCTACATTGGTTTCATGCTTGCTTAGCATCTATTTTGTGGCTATTCTTGGTAAGGGTGTATCTTTCATTTTAGGAGCTCTTGTTGCAGGAAATCTTGTGGGGCTCGCAATATTAGTTAATGAACTGAATATTATAGCTTTGTTAAAAAATGCTATCGTTGATTATGCCATATGCAAAGAGATTTTTATTTTTTGTTTACCGTTATTACTTAATACAATAGCTTATACATTTTTAGACATTTTCGATAAGAACTATCTTTTAGAAAAACTTGGTGAAGAAGAAATTGCTTATTATGCTGTTGCTTCCAAATTTGCGGCAATTATTGCAGTGGTTGCCTCGATTTATCAACTTGCTTGGCAGGAATACTCTTTTCGTTATGCTAAAAGTGAAAATAAAGATGAAATATATACATTATCAGTTAACACCTATCTAAAGTTTATAGGTTTATCAATCCCAATTGCAGTTGTTGTGGTTAGTTTAACATTTGATATCCTAATCGGCGTTGCATATCGTCCTGCTCATGTATTGGTTCCATTAGCCATGTTAACCGCATTCATTGCTTCTGTTTCAGGTGTTCTTGGTAATTTATTCGCAGTCATAAAAAAAAGTCAATACTTTTTTGCAACAACACTTGCTGGTGCAGCGGTAAATGTAGTTCTATTGGTTATGCTGACACCTGTAATTTCAATTCAAGCTATAAATGTGGCGCTTTTCACAGGTTTTTTGGTGATTGCTATTTATAGGTTCAGAATTATATCACGCTACATGAACATAATATTGAATAAAAATATTCTTTTAATTATCTGTATTACCAGTATGATTGCATTCCTGCCATATTTTTTTCCAACATTACCAATGCACTTGGGCTCATTGCTTTTTCTGCTAGGGGTTTGGTCTTACATTAATAATGACATATTGATTTCACTTTTTAGTACTCTAAAATATAAAATAACATGTTTGTACATGAAGCGATAAGCTGAAAAAATTATACTGTAGTTTATCCACCTTTTTACCATTTGCAATGTGAAAAGGTGGATTTTCATTGAATGCCAGAGCATTCTCTTCGTGCTATAATTAAATTAACAAATATCAAATGATGTCCTGAATTGAAAGGAATATTTGGTGATGGCTATTTCATTCGCTGATTTCATTTACAAATTGAGCACTAATTATACTTTATTGGTGATAGTAATCATCACATTGGTAGTTATTGTCGTAAATGGATTAACTGTTGCGCCTAACGCCATTGTTACCTGTGTTTCAACACGCTCGTTATCAATGAACAAGGCAATTATCCTGGCGGCGGTATTTAACTTTTTTGGCGTATTAGTAATGACCTATTTGAATTCCAAGGTGGTTCAGACGATTTTCAAGATGGCAGACTTCGGTGGCAAAGAAAATGATTCCTTAATAACTCTTTGTGCTGCTATGGTTGCAACTATTACCTGGTGTGTTGCGGCTTGGAAACTAGGCATACCTACTAGCGAGGGGCATGCCCTTATAGCCAGCATGTCAGGGGCCGCCATTGCTTTACAGCATGGCTTTGACGGCATTAATTTCAGCGAATGGATTAAGATAATTTATGGTCTGTTTTTTTCAATTTGGGCAGGTTTTTCTACCGGGTATATGGTTGAGCGTATGACAGTTCATTTGTTTCGAAATATTGATAGGAGCAATGCAACTTCACTTCTCGTAAAAGCACAAATTTCTGCTTCTGCTGCTTTGTCTTTTATGCATGGCGCACAGGACGGACAAAAATTCATAGCAGTCATGATGCTAGGTATTTTTCTAGTTAGTGGTGAACAAGCCTTATCAGAATTCAATATTCCTTTATGGGTTATGCTGCTCTGTTCCAGCTTGATGGCTTTAGGAACGGTTATTGGTGGCCAGAAAATCATAAAAAAAATAGGTATGGACATGGTAAAGTTTGAGCCCTATCAAGGTTTTGCGGCTGATACTGCGGCATCTGCATGCTTGTTTATTGCTTCCACATTTGGTCTTCCAATGAGCACAGTACATACAAAAACAACTGCTATGCTTGGAGTCGGAATAGCGAGAAGGGTTTCAAATGTAAAATGGGGGATAGTGCAGGATTTGGTTTTAACATGGGTATTAACATTGCCAGGTTGCTGTTTTTTGGGCTATTTGATGGCTTTCATATTACTACTAATTTTCGGATAAAGGAGTGTTAATCATGATTTTTAGCTTCCTCAAAAAAAGCGATCATTATGACTACATTAAAACTTTCGCAAGGCTGTCCGAATTCTCATTAAAAGCAGCTGTTTTTTTAGACGATACTTTAAAAAAATTATTGGCAGAAAAACTACATGATGATATCGTCGCACTGCATAAAATTGAACAGGAAGCTGATAGAGCCAAGCGAGAGATGATGGAGAATCTGATCAAAGAGTTTTTGCCGCCAATCGATAAGGATGACATTATCATTTTGTCGCACCAGATTGATACCGTTACTGATTCCATTGATGATGTTATGGCCTTTGTCGGTGCACATAACATAACACATATTCCAGCAGACGTTTCTGTTTTTACGGAACACATCGTAAAATGCTGTTATCATATGAATTTGGCGTTGAAGGAACTTCAAAATTACAAGAAATCACAGGTTTTATATGAGCAGTTAAACGTTGTCAACGGCCTGAAATCTGAAGGAATGAAACTCTACATTAATTCTTTGAAGAATATTTATAAAATAACAAATGATCCCATACAAATAATGGTATATACCGAACTGTATAAGAATCTCGAAAACTGTTGTCAGGAATGTAAAAAGGTGACAAATACGATTGAAAGAATCGTCATAAAGAACTTGTAAAATACGGAAAAAGTGTGCTTCCAGGTTATGGGAGCACACTTTTTTCCGTATTTTGTTTGTAAGAAATTGTCTAATGGTACAAGCAAAATATTACAATCAATTTGTTCGAAATTTCTGTCAATAATAGAAGGTGTAATATTTAAAATGTCGAATTAAATAATTGTAAATGGTTAAACCTTTATAAATTTGCTATTTGATATTAAATGGTATTGGTTAAGATATTAAAAGAAATTTTTGGTAAAAAAAAATGTCTATTTTTTGTAAATTGTAAGAAATCATTGAAAAAGCATATTTACAAGTGTATTTATTAGGTGTACGATTTATATAAACAGAAAATTCAAAAGAATTTGAATTTACGATTTTATTTAAACATGCAAGATTTAAATTTCCTTATAAAAAAAGTTTTATAAATGTACGTAGTAATAAAGTACATTATAAATCCAAATAATATCACTAAGGGGGGATGGGTCGTGACTAAGGTATCTAAAAAAAGTTTGTTGTTGGTTGCTGTGGCGCTCAGTGCGGTTTTTGCCTTTATGGTTTATCGTTATTTAAACACACCAACGGCGGCAGAAACTGTAATAGTGGCCAAAACTGATATTGCGCCTAAAACTACGGTTACAGCTGATATGATTAAGGAAGTATCTGTTCCCAAAGATTATATTCAGCCAAATGCCCTGAAAGACAAAAAGAATGTTGTAGGTAGTATAACACGTGAAAATGTTGTCGCCGGCGAGCAAATTACGTCCCGTCGCTTGGTTATTGCCGGCAAGTCTATTGGCTTTACTGGCATAATCCCGAAAGATAAACGTGCTATGACAGTAGCGGTAACAGAAGAATCTGGTGTTGCCGGTTTTCCAAAACCAGGAGATTATGTGGACGTAGTTGTAACTTTTGACCAGAAGGAATTTGGAGAACCCGTTAGCCAGATCATACTGCAAAATCTGCTAGTACTCGCAACAAATCATGAAATAGAAGGCGGAGAAAGTGTTACAGCGACAGCGGGGAAGACAACTGGTTCTACTACAAGTAAAACTAATACCGTAACCCTCGCAGTAAATCCGCTTGAAGCAGCACAATTAGCGCTTAGTGATGAGAAGGGAAAGGTTCGTTTCGCATTGCGTCCTTTTTTGGCATTTGATAGTATTGCAGCAACTAGTGCAGTTACTCCTACAAGTCTGATTGGTAAAAAAGCAGCGGCAGTACAGGCTTACAATACTCCTGCCACACAGGTTGAATATGTTCCTTATGAAGTATCGAACGATTATTATGTTCCGCAAGTTACGCAGTCTGTTAATAAAAGTATCCAAATGATTCGTGGCACTAAAACCGAAACTATTTCAGTGAATTAGAAGTTCTTGCACAATTCTTGATAAGGAAAGGTAGGGGGCAGTATGAATAAGCGCAGATTCATGTTTGGAATGTTACTGTGGTTGTGCATGTTGATTGTTGCAATTCCTGCAACTGCATTCGGTCAGAACTATGAGGTTGCTGTAAACCAATCGCAGGTACTTAATATAGAAGGTGTTAAGCGTGTAGCCATCGCTAATCCGGCAATTGCGGATGTCTTGGTAGTATCAGATTCGGAGCTTCTCTTAGTTGGTAAGGCTCCTGGAGTTACATCGCTACAGGTATGGACAGATCGTGTTCCGACCATTTATTCAGTACATGTAAGTGGACCTGAATTTTATATTGGTAAGCAAATTAAAATTGAAGCCAAGATTGTTGAAATTGACCGCGGAAAAATTAAAAATCTAGGTGTAAAATGGGGAAACGATTTAACGAGTCCCGGTTCTTTTGCCTTTGGTCAGGGCATTACAAATTCGGAAGTTGGTAAGCAGTGGAATAACTTCGGCTCTTATGCTGATATTCAGGCACAACTAGATCTTTTAATTAAGGATAATTATGCGAAAATGTTGTCTCAGCCGAATATGATTACACTCAGCGGCACCAAGGCGAATATTCTGGTTGGCGGTCAAATGCCTGTGCCAGTCAGTAATGATAATGGACAGATAACCGTTGAGTGGAAAGATTACGGTATTAAGCTTGAAATAGAGCCTAGTGTCAACGCTGAGGACTCAATTTACACCAAGGTTAAAGCCGAGGTAAGTGCCATAGACTGGAATAGCAGTCATAAAATTTATATCAGTACGACTGGTATGGCAATTCCGCCTTTGACAATGCGTAAGGCTGATTCAACCATTGTGTTGGCATCAGGACAAACAATGGCCATCGGTGGCCTTATCTCCAGTGAAATGTCCAAAGACGTACAAAAGATTCCGCTGCTTGGTGATTTGCCGATTATTGGGAATCTCTTTAAGAGCACTTCCTTTAACAGAAATGAAACTGAACTGCTTATTTTCATTACGCCGACGATTGTTGACCCATACGAATATGTGCCAAATTCAACGACCGACATGAAAAAAGAAATAAAGAAAGACCCTTGGGGAGATGCTAATCATGACAAACAAAATAAAGGTTCTGATAGCTGATGAGCCTGCTATGCAGATGCGTTTCAAACAATTGTTTGAAGTTGAAAACGAAGCCATCATAGTCGGATCGGCAGCAACTGCAGAAGAGACAATTCAAAAAGCAAAAGCATTACAGCCTGATATTGTTCTGCTGGATTTAAATTTACCTGATATGGGCGGCTTTGCCGCTACGGAAATCTTATCAGTTGAAGTACCATTATCCGGCATAATATTGATGGGTTCTCGCAGCGGTCATGAGGATTTAAGAAAAGCGATGCTTGCCGGAGCAAAGGACTATATTGTGAAGCCTTTCCCTTCAGAAGAGCTTTTTAATGCAATCAACCAGGTCTATGCTTCGACTAAAAGAAGACGCGTTGACGCCAAAAAGGTGGGGGATGGCAAAGTAATTACGGTGTTTAGCCCCCGAGGTGGTGTTGGTAAGACTGTACTATCAACCAATTTAGGAGTTGCACTGGCAGCAATGGATAGCTCCTGCAAAGTCGCTATTGTTGATTGTAATCTGCAATTTGGCGATGTTGCCATGGCCTTGAATATAATGCCTAAGGCGAGTATCTCGGATATGGTAACGGATATAGAGCATTTAGATGAAAGGGTCTTATCAAGATACATGGTTAACTTTACAGATAATCTTCATATTCTTCCGGCACCATTTCAGCCTGAAAAAGCTGAAAGTATCACCCAACAACATATGACATCTGTCATAAACATTCTTAAAAAAAATTATAACTATATTGTTATAGATACAGCGCCTATCTTTAACGACATAATCTTAGGTATCATGGATATAACTGATTTGCTCTTGCTGCTAGCGGTTCCTGATATTATGACGACAAAAAATATCAGGTTAAGCCTGGATACTTTGAATACTTTAGGCTACCCTCAAGAAAAGATTATACTGGTTCTAAACAGAGCCAATTCCAAATCCGGCTTGAGCGTAGTCGAAATGGAAGAAAGTCTTCATAGCAAGTTTAAAGTTGTTTTACCCAATGACGGCAAGCTAGTTCTTTCTTCCATAAACAGAGGCGTTCCCTTCATTATCAGTGATTCCAACTCTATTCTTGCCCGCGAGGTGCAACTGTTGGCGAAAAAAATCTATAATGAAAATGCTTTGTTATCGCCTAATGAAAACGAAATTCCAAAAAAAGGTTTGTTTGGTTCTTTTAAGGCTATGTTTTCTAAACCTGAAACAAATTAAGTAAATCGGTATTGCATCCATAAACAGGAGGTGATAGTGATGCCGCTAGTCATAAGTGTATTGGGCTTTTGTGTCGTACTTCTGGTCTGTTATTACATTTATAGCTACTTTACAGCAGAATCAATGACGCCAAGTGAACGACTGGAAAAATTTCTACAACATTCACAAGGACAGGATAGCGATAAAGCCATTAATGAACGCTTAGTTGCGCCTCCTAATGAAGCAGGTAATTTGCGCAAAAAGATTCAAAGCTTGGGCAGCGTTTTTGACACAACCTCTTGGGCTAAGAAAACAGAAAGCAAACTTGTTCAAGGCGGTTTAAATCTGCGCGCATCAGAATTTGGCGTAATTACCATCGGAACGATGTTACTTTTAATGCTTTTGCTTTTCTTGGTAAGTGGTGGCAGTTTGATCATGGCTTTTATTGGTCTTGTGCTTGGCTACCTCGTTCCAATTCTTATAGTTAAAAGAAAAATATCGTTACGTCGCAAAAAATTTAACAGCCAGATTGCTGATGCCTTAGTCTTGATTGCCAGTTCTCTTCGTTCCGGCTATAGTTTCATGCAAGCGATAGAGATGGTTAGCCGCGAGATGCAACCACCTATTTCAGAAGAATTCTATAGGGTGCTTCGCGAAATAAACCTTGGCGTAACAACTGACGAAGCAATGAACCATATGGCTGAAAGAATTAACAGCGTCGATTTGGACCTGGTTGTTACAGCTGTATTGATTCAAAGACAAATTGGCGGCAATCTGACAGAGATATTGGATAACATTGCCAATACGATACGCGAAAGAGTCAAAATTGCGGGACATATCAGGACACTTACTGCTCAAGGGCGCATGTCTGGAGTAATCATTAGCTTATTGCCAATAGCTCTCGGTGCTGTCATCACTCTTCTAAGTCCGGGTTATATTATGCCTTTATTCACGCAACCAATAGGACAAGGTATGATAATAGCGGCCGTAATAAGTGAATTTATAGGCATAATGCTTATTCGTAATATTGTTAATATTAAGTTCTAGAATCTACTGCATATCAGATTTGTTAGACGACCAACATAGAAAGACTGGAGGTCGAGGCATGGACTGTATTTCGAAGTGCGCCACTAGAAGTAAATTATTGCTGAAGGACAGACGTGGACAAGGTTTAGTTGAATATGAGCTAGTTATAGCCTTGATCTCCATAGCTGCAATTATTGTAATGAGTCCTTTAGGAGCTCAAATCCTTGCAATGTTTGAAAAAATTGTTAATGAATTTGCAAAAACTTAATATAATATGCGAATACTCAGAATTTTCTTTACAAATAACTTGGTATGTGCTATAAAGTAATCAAGAGGTTGTTGCAAAATAGTTATAACCACTAAATCAAAATGAAAACATTAAGGAGGGGATTAGGATGTTAGCAAGAATAATTTCATTACTCAAAAAACAAGAGGGACAAGGTTTGGTTGAATATGCATTGATTATCGTTTTGATCTCTGTTGTAGCAATGGTTGCTATGGGATTGTTAGGTACTGAGATTTCATCAGTTTTCGGAGACATTACAACAAAACTTAGTGGTGGCTGATACACATAACTAATATTACATTTTGAAAATGTCATAATTTTTTTATTAAAAGGTCCTAATAAAGAGGGGCTTCCGGGATCCCGGAAGCCCCTCTTTAAACAAATATCAATAATATCTATTCTAAATAAATTGCATCCTGTTATGCTTGGAGGTGCAAAATGATTGATATAATGAGTAAATCTAAACGAAATAAAGGACAGACCTTGGTGGAAATGGCGATTGTGTTGCCAATTCTAGTGGCCCTAATATTTGGCATGACGGATTTTGCCAGAGTCCTTAATGGCTATTTGGCCACTACCGAGGCATCAAGAGAAGGGGCGCGCGTGGCCGCTCTTAGTGGTAATGATGCATCTGTTGTATTAGCAGTAAACAATGCTGCTCCAAATCTCGATCCGACAAAATTAACTGTTACAACTGTTCCTGAGACAAGAACCCGCGGCGACACAGTAACAGTAACAGTGACATATAGCATTGATATTATCACACCGCTAGTAAACACCATGCTTACGAATCCGATGCCCATTACTTCTCAGACCATAATGCGTGTAGAGTAGGTGGTATATTATGAAGAAAATTAGACATATTATTAAGTCTAAGAGCGGTTTTGTTACCGCAACGATTGCTGCTATGATGGTAGCATTAGTTGGTATGGCTGCATTGGCGACAGATGTTGGTGTTTTGTATGTAAATCACAATCAGCTGGAAAACATGACAGACTCGGGTGCTTTGGCCGGTGCTCAAGAATATTTTTTTGATAAGTCACAAACGGTGTCAGTTGCAAAGGATTATGCTCTTCAAAATGGCAAGGCTGGAGACTTTGTTGATGCCTGGGTTGATACAGATGAAATGAAAGTTTTTGTTACAGCAAGCCGTAACGTTGGCTTATTCTTTGCACGAGTTTTAGATAAAGATAGTGCACAAGTATCAACAATTTCAGCGGCAAAAATTGCGGCCGTAAGTGGAACCAGCAACGCCTGGCCATTCGGAATTACTTGGGATCCGGAATTTTTACCAACCGGCTCAGCTGCTGGGAAAACATTTACTTTAAAAGTTGATGAAAAAGACGAATTCAAAGGCAATTTCCATACATTGCGTTTAAAAAGCAGAAGTGGCGGCGATTCAGGCGCTAACGTAGTAGCAGAGAATATAGTATATGGCTGTGCCCAGGTTTTGAAAATAGGAGATCAAGTAAAAACAGAACCAGGTAATGAAGTAGGACCAATAAAGAAGGCCATAGAAGATAGACTTGCAATTGAGGGCGGAAATATAGTTATTGTTCCGATTATCGAAGAAACTTGGACAGATCTTGGTGGCGGAGTACAATTAGTAACAATTAAGGCTTTTGGCGCTTTTGAAGTGGATTCATCAAACGGGAAAACAGTTACCGGCAGATTTATCACACTAGTATCAGGGCCGGCAGAGATTCTTTCTGACGGGTCAAGTCTTTATGGCTTATATGGTACAAAACTGGTAGAACCTTAAGTAAATCGCATTCGCGTGAGGGGGAGTTATTATGTCGCTACTAAGAAGACTGGAAGAGCAAAAGCAAATGGATGAAAACCCTGATAACAGTGAACATGATAAATCTATTGTATTTAATTTAACCGCCAAAAGCGACCCATACCAATATCTCAAGACTAAAATTCATAAACGGATTGTGGCAGAGATGAGTCTGGAAGACAGCAAGGCGCTGGTAGAAAAGAAAGCAGATATTAAAGTACTAAAAGAGGTAGTAACAAGAATTTCGAATACCGTTATGGACGAGGAAATTACTCTTGTTCCACAGGCCGAACGCAGAAGAATTATTCCGGAGGTTCTTGCTGAAGTTTTAGGCTTTGGCCCAATCGAACCTTTACTCAAAGACGATACAGTAACTGAAATAATGGTAAATAATGCGGGTCAGGTTTATATTGAACGTAAAGGCAAATTGGAACTAACCGACGTAACTTTCCGCGATGATGCCCATGTCATGCATGTCATTGAAAAAATAATCGCACCAATCGGCAGGCGTATCGACGAGAGTTCACCTATGGTTGATGCACGCTTGCCAGATGGTTCGCGTGTCAATGCGATTATACCGCCTTTAGCATTAAAAGGGCCGGCAATAACAATCAGAAAGTTTGCGAAAGAGCCTTACCAGGTAGATGATTTAATCAGATTTGGAACTTGGACTCAAGAAATTGCAGATTTTCTTAAAGCATGTGTTGAGGGGAAACTCAACATAATAGTTTCTGGTGGTACAGGGTCAGGAAAAACTACCACGCTCAATATCTTGTCAGCGTTCATCCCGACCACAGAAAGAATTGTGACAATTGAAGACGCCGCTGAACTGCAGTTGAGGCAGGATCATGTAGTTACATTAGAATCCCGTCCAGCCAATATTGAAGGCAAAGGGCAAATTACAATGCGTGATTTGGTCAAAAACTCCCTGCGTATGCGTCCCGATCGTATTATAGTCGGCGAAGTAAGGGGTGGCGAAGCTCTTGACATGTTGCAAGCAATGAATACAGGGCATGACGGTTCCCTTACTACCGGCCACGCCAACTCGCCGAGAGATATTTTAAGTCGTCTGGAAACAATGGTTTTAATGGCAGGAATGAATTTACCGGACAAGGCGATTCGCGAACAGATTGCGGCAGCGATAAATTTGATTGTCCACGAATCCAGGTTTCCGGATGGGACTCGTAAAATCAATGCCATTACTGAGATACAAGGTATGGAAGGCGACATTATTACTTTGCAGGATATTTTTGTCTATGAACAAAAAGGCAAAGATGAAAATGGCCGGGTCATTGGCAGGTTCAGACCAACGGGAATCAGGCCTAAATTTATGGATAAGCTAATAAATAGCGGAATCCAAGTTTCCAATGATATTTTTTGGGATAAACAACGTATTTAGTTTGGTTAAAGCCGAAATGGGGGTGACCAATTGTGTTGTTGTTAATTGCCGTTTTAGCATTTGTCATAATGGTTCTATTTTCATTTATATTTATTGGAAGTTATACAGCGGAGCGCGAAGATATTTCTTTACGTTTAAAGGCTTTAGAAGGATCACGTGAAGAATCCGCAACAGTTATTGATGAAGAAATGTCAGTATCATTTAAAAATCGCATTGCAACCCCGTTTTTTAATAGTATTTCACGCTTTTTCTCTAATTTTTTCCCATCCAAGGCCATAACTAACCTTAATCGAAAATTGCTTAATGCTAACGGATTTTATGGTTTGAACGCGGAGCAATTCTTAGGCCTCTGCCTTATTGCTGGTATATTCCTGGCTGTCATTATTGTTGACTTAATGGTTATCAGCAATAAGCCCACAAGCAAAATAATAACTTATGGTTTGCTTACCTTTGCTATAGGATTATTCCTTCCATATGCATTGCTGGAACAAATGATAGCAAAGAGAAAAATAGCCTTGCAACAGGAATTACCAGACGTGCTTGACCTATTGACTGTTAGCGTTGAAGCTGGTCTCGGTTTTGATGGAGCTCTTGTGAAATTATCGGAAAAAATGAAAGGTCAAATGGTGGATGAATTTACACGTATGCTCCAGGAAATTCGCATAGGTGTTTCGAGAAAAGATGCGCTAAGGGCACTGGCGGAACGTTGTGACGTTCAGGATATTTCCTTATTTACAGGTGCTTTAATACAAGCTGACCAATTAGGCGTGAGCATTTCTAAAGTTTTGCGCATACAATCACTTGATATGAGGGAAAAACGTAAGCAAAGAGCTGAAGAACAAGGCATGAAAGCACCTATTAAAATGCTGTTCCCGCTTGTGTTCTTCATTTTCCCAGCCCTTTTAATTGTTTTACTGGGACCTGCAGTTATACAAATGGTTGAGATATTCACAAAAAAATAAGCAGGCACTTATGATTATAAAAAACATAAACAAGAATACGAATATTGCTACTGAAGTATGTGTAGCCGATACCTTTCTGACACGTCTTAAAGGGCTTTTAGCAACTAAGCATTTAGAAACAGGCAAAGGTCTTGTTATCCACCCCTGCAGCAGCATACATACCGTGGGGATGAATTACGACATTGATGTTATATTCATAGGCTCAGATGATAATGTTCTTAAAGTTGTGAGCAATATGCCGGCTAACAGGTTTGCTCTATGCAGGAAAAGTAGCTACGTTGTTGAAGTGCCTGCAGGCACCATCGCGGCTACAGGTACTGTTGTCGGTGACAAGATTTCTTTGGGATAATCATAATATCCTTTAAAATGCGTAATAACTACAAAATATAAGCAGGGGAGAGGAGCATGGTGCTATATATTCTTTACTTTACTATTGGGCTCTTCATTGGCAGCGTACTTAACCTGCTTATCAATTTTATACCAAAACAAAAAAATATATTTGAACAAATTTACTCAGCCCGCAATTCCTCACTACTATGTCCAGGTTTAATGGTGCCAGTTGTTGGCAGCCTTATATCTGACAAACACTGTCGTAATTGCGGGTCAAACTTTCCTCCAAGGAGATTCATTGTTGAGCTACTTACAGGCTTTCTGTTTATTCTTTGCCTGTATTCGATAGTTCATTCAATCTATCTTTTTAAGACTTTAGTTTTAACATGTTTTCTTATACTCGTTTCTTTTATTGACTATGATCACAGCTTGATTTTTGACAACGTTTTAGTTCCTATGGCCCTGATTGGCGGTGCTTTTAACCTATTCATAGGAGACATTAAAACACTAAATATGCTTTTTTCAGCACTACTTGGTGGCAGCATATTCCTGCTAATCGCAATCGTAAGCAAAGGCGGATTTGGTGGTGGCGATATAAAGTTTATGGCCTGTATAGGTCTTTGGCTAGGTCTAAAATATACTGTTCTAGCAGTACTCCTATCCTTTATGTTCGGCGGATTAGGGGCGGCGATCTTACTTTTATTCAAGAAGAAAACTCTTTCTGATAAATTCCCATATGGTCCTTATATTGCGCTGGCATCATTCATATCATTGCTTTATGGTGATTCCATAGCCGCGTTGTACTGGAATTGGGCATTTCAGGTGAAGTGAAATATAACAACTTTAGTTTCCATGCGCTTCAAAATATGCTAAAATACATTGAGAGGTTTTATTAATAAAACTCCAAGTCAGGCTAAAAGCTAAAGAATGGAGACAATGGCCTTTGCGGATTCTGCGTGAAGGCTTCTTTTATATATTTTATAAATTCTTATTTTGAAAGGTTATTGCAATAATGATAAGAAAATTAGAGTTGGTATGCGGGAAATGCCATAAACAATTTAACGCAGAAGGTGAATTGCACTATCGTGATAATTTCTTGGCAACTAAAATAAGTGAAACAATCTTCCTCTGTCCCGAATGCATTGACGAATGGGAAAATAAGTGGAAAATTATAGATGCCGTGTTTTTTGAAAAAGACTATTCATTATATGCCGACATCACATTAAATGACGGCAGCATTTATGAAAGCCTGGACTGCACACCTATGGATGGTGTCGTTGTAACCAGCGAAGAAATTCCTATAGAGGCGCAAAAGAAATTATTTGATATTTACCAAAAATGGGATAATGAGCAAAAGGAAAACACCTTAAAAGACTGCATATTTAATGATGAATTTATGCGTACATCGTTTACCTGTGAAACATACGGCGGTGAGAAATACGAAAATATTGCTTTTCGCTTTAATATGCAGGGAAAAATTGAAACCGAAAAACCAATACCTGACTATATAATCGAACAAATAATCAATGCATGGAAAATGTATGAAAATCAAAAGATGGATTAACGGGAGGAATATTTTTAATGCATGACTTTCTGGAAAAAATTGAGAAAAGACGTACCTTTGCGATAATTTCTCACCCTGATGCAGGTAAAACAACATTGACCGAAAAACTGCTGCTCTATGGTGGCGCTATACATCTGGCGGGTACTGTAAAAGCTCGTAAAAGTAACAAACATGCTGTTTCTGATTGGATGGAAATAGAAAAACAACGTGGTATATCGGTAACTTCAAGTGTGCTGCAATTTGATTATGATGGCTACAGAGTCAACATACTTGATACTCCTGGCCATCAGGATTTCAGTGAAGATACCTATAGAACATTGCTCGCAGCGGACAGTGCCGTTATGCTTATTGATGCGGCTAAAGGTATTGAGGAACAAACCAAGAAACTATTCTGGGTTTGTCATCGCCGTCATCTACCTGTTTTCACCTTTGTTAACAAACTAGACCGTTATGGCCGTAATCCTTTCGATTTAATGGATGAATTGGAACGAGTGCTGAATATACGTGCATATCCAATCAACTGGCCTATTGGTATTGATGGGCACTACATAGGTGTCTATGACCGCATCAAAAAGCAAGTTGAACTTTTTGAAAGCGATACCAGCCACGGCGCTAAATTATTAAAATCAACTACCGGAACGCTTGATGACCCTCAACTTATTAGTGCTATGGGGGAAGAGAATTATAAAAACCTTTGCAATGATATAGAACTATTAGACTTAGCCGGTGACGATTTTGATCTGGAAAAAGTCAAAAAGGGCGAATTGACACCTATGTTCTTTGGTAGTGCTATGACCAACTTTGGTGTTCGCAGCTTTTTGGAAAAATTTCTTGATATGTCACCAAAACCACAAAAACGTATGTTGAAGGATGGCAGTGGCTATATTGATCCAACCAATGAGGCATTTTCTGCCTTTATTTTCAAGATACAGGCTAATATGAACCCGGCTCATCGTGACCGTATTTCCTTCATGCGTATCTGCTCTGGCATGTTCACAAAAGGGATGTCCGTCTATCATATGCAAGGAAAGAAAGCCATCAAGCTTTCACAGCCGCAGCAATTTTTAGCACAAGAGAGAACAATAATTGAAGAAGCCTATCCTGGTGATATAATCGGCGTTTTTGACCCAGGAATTTTCAGCATTGGTGATACCGTTTGTGATGAAAGTTTAAAAATTCAATTTGAAGATATGCCTGTTTTTCCACCGGAAATTTTTGCACGCGTGCAACCAAAAGATTCACTTAAGCGCAAGCAATTTACTAAGGGCATTATGCAATTGGCTCAAGAAGGTGCCATACAGGTTTTCGAGCAACGAGATACCGGTCTGGAAAGTTTCATTGTAGGCGTAGTTGGCAGCTTGCAGCTTGAAGTTTTAGAATATCGTTTGCTTAACGAGTACAGCGCACCACTCCTGATGAATCAGCTGCCTTACTCAGTAGCACGCTGGGTATACGCTGATGATAGAAATAAAATTGATAATCTCAAAGGTTTAGATAATGGTATGCTTGTATACGATAAAGAAGATCGTCCTGTAATACTGGTAAGCAATGAGTGGAGCTTGGGCTGGATTCTGGATAGAAATCCAGGCGTTGAATTTTTACTGGTTCCGAGCGATGCAAGAAAAATCTAACTATCACTCCCGAAAGGAGCGAATTTCCTATGAATGGTCTTACTCCCATTAAAATATTGGGGGTGCCTGTACATCCATATACGATGAAAGGCGCAATTGAAAAAATATTGGAACGAGTATCGCAAAACAAAAAAACTTTTGTAGTGACAGCCAATGCTGAAATTATTATGATGGGGCAGTCTGATGCTGAATATATGGAAATATTAAACAAGGCTGCGTTGGTTTTGCCAGATGGTGCGGGTACAGTTTGGGCAGGACGAAAACTCGGTTATGAAGTTCCCGAAAGAGTTGCCGGCTATGACTTGTTCTTAAACTTGATGACACAATCCGCGCAAAATAAATTAAAAGTATTCTTTTTTGGTGCTGCACCTGGAGTTGCTGCAGAAGCAAAACAAAAATGCGAAATTTTATATCCAGGTGTTTCAATTGTCGGGTGCAGGGATGGATACTTCAAAGAAGAAGATAATCTTGCGATTGTTAATGAAATCAACATAAGTGGTGCAGATTTGCTTTTCGTAGCTTTGGGAGCCCCAAAACAAGAAAAGTGGCTTAAAAAGTATCAGGATATTTTAAAACCATCATTACTAATGGGCATAGGTGGCAGCTTTGATGTTGTAGCTGGTAAAATGGAAAGAGCTCCCAAATGGATGCAAGATGCATCACTGGAATGGCTTTTCCGTTTGTACAAACAACCTAGCAGATTCGGAAGGATGCTTGTTTTACCTAAATTTGTCATAAAAGTATTACGTACCAAAAGTTACAAAGCTAGTTAGACATTGACTTGACGTTATGGTATAATAGGTGTCGTTCTTGATTTGGCAATTAAATAGAGCGAAAGGGGAACGATGGGATTTTGAAAAGATTTTCAGTTGTCAAAGACGGCTATCCGCATATAATCATTTTTATACTTATTGCTTTTATAGTTGCCTATATTTTTAATCCAATTTATGCTGTAATTCCTGTCGTTTTGGCAATTTATTTAGCGTATTTCTTTAGAAATCCAAAAAGAATAACTCTGCCTGATGACAGTTTGCTCTATTCACCGGCTGATGGTACGGTAATGGCGGTAGAAGATTTTCACGATGATGAATATCTTGATGAAGATGCCATCAAAGTAACAATATTTCTATCCGTTTTTAACGTTCATGTCAACCGTAGTCCAATACGTGGCCAGATAAAGTATCAACGCTATACTTGTGGCGGGTTTGTACCAGCCTACAAAAAAGCCGCATCTTTTGAGAATGAACGCCACGCTATAGGTTTGGAAAATGACAAAAACAGAATACTGGTTATTCAAATAGCCGGACTCCTTGCTCGCCGTATTGTTTCATGGACAACTCTCGGTCATAATTTGGAACAAGGTCAATGCTATGGAATGATCAAATTTGGCTCCAGTACTGAACTGGTTATGCCAAAAGCTGTTGATATATTGGTTAAAAAAGGTGATAAAGTAAAAGGTGGTATTACGGTAATCGGGAGGTTCAAAGATAAATGAACTACAGAAGCGCTATAGCAAACACTATAAGTTCTTTTAATTTGATGTTTGGGGTTTTGTCTATCCTTGCGACATTTGAAGGTGAATTTAAGGCTGCAGCCATTATGATAATATTGGCAGTAGTTGCGGATTCTATGGATGGCCGCGTTGCCAGAGCCTTGGGTGTAAGCGGTGAATTTGGCAAGGAACTCGACTCTCTTTGTGATGTCTGTTCCTTTGGTGTTGCCCCTGGTGTACTTATATATCAATATGCACTTATGGATCTTGGCCTTATTGCTCAGCTGCTTGCAGCATTTTTTGCTATTTGCGGCGCTTTACGTTTAGCCAGATTTAATGTAAATGCATCAGTAGTTCACGGCTATTTCGTTGGCATGCCAATTCCAGCCGGTGGGTGCATAGTCTCTACCTATATTCTTTCAGGATATAGCTTTCCAATTACAGCCGTAGCCATAGGCACTGCTATTGTTGCTGTAATAATGTACAGCGAAATAAAATTCCCTGATTTCAAAGGCAAGGGGAATCCAATGTATGCAACTCCAGTTGCAATATCGTTTGTAGCAGGTTTATATTTATTATATATGCGTCCGGTTGCCTGGCCATTTATTATAATGTTTACTTATACATTGGCTGGCATTTCAAATTTTATTTACATTAAGGCCACAAACAAATAATGAAGGCTAATAGTAGACAAAGGAGTCTCTCTTTATATGAGTAGCTATTTTGATATATTCATGATTCCATTACAATTATTGATTGTGTTTTTCACAGTTTATTATTTTGTAATTTCTTTTTTTGGTATTTTTGGCAGGAAACGTGATGTGAAAATTAAAACACCAGAAAAGACATTTGCAATAATTGTAGCTGCGCATAACGAAGAACTCGTAATTGGCCAACTGGTCGAAAACCTGCATCTCTTAAACTATCCCGATAGCTTGTATGACATTTTTGTTGTAGCTGATAATTGTCAGGATAACACAGCGAAAATTTCAAGAGAAGCCGGTGCTTTAGTGTATGAACGCACAAGCGCTGACGAAAAGGGAAAAGGTTTCGCAATGGAATGGATGTTTAACAAGCTTTTTGCAATGAAAAAACAGTATGATGCGGTTGTTGTCTTCGATGCTGACAATTTAGTGCACCTGGATTTCCTTATGGAAATGAATAGCCGCCTTTGTAAAGGGGAACGTTTGATTCAAGGTTATCTCGATGCAAAAAATCCTAATGACACCTGGATTTCTGGTGTATTCGCTATTTCCTTCTGGGTTGTTAACCATATTTGGCACCTTGCGAAGTATAATATTGGCTTATCAAGTGTTTTGGGTGGAACCGGTATGTGTATTTCCATGGATATCTTACGCAAACACGGTTGGGGAGCAACATGCTTGACTGAAGACATGGAATTTACAATGAAAGCTTTGCTGGAGGGTATTCCAACAACCTGGGCACATGATGCTATTGTTTATGATGAAAAACCATTGACCTTCAAGCAATCGTGGGATCAAAGGAAGAGATGGTCGCAAGGACACTTTGATGTTGCAAGTCGTTATATAGGTAAGTTGTTCAAGGAAGGAATGAAACAGCACAACATTGTTATGCTGGACGGTATTGTTCATCTTTTTCAACCATACTTTTTATTATGCTCAACATTTTTTGTTATCTGCAGCTATATATATTCGATTTATCCGTTTTATACAAATATCCTTTACAAAGTGCTTCCTGTTGAAGTCTGGACACTAATCGGTATAGGGCAATATGTTTTCCCTATGATTGTATTAATGAAAATACGTGCCTCCTTTAAGTCATGGCTTTATCTTATTTTGTATCCGCTATTTATTTATAGTTGGGTCCCAATTACAATACTTGGTTATATGCATCGTCATGATCATGAATGGAGTCATACTGTTCATACACGCAGCATTAGTTTTAATGATGTATTGATCCCTGAAGGAACTGAACTTGGTCCTAAGCAGGTTATCTTTAACAAAGACAACAAATAATTATCTTATCATCAAAACGGTCTAAATATAGACCGTTTTTTTGTATGTAATTTCTTGTGCCCAGGTCTCCAAACTCAAGGCCATTCTTTAAATTATCATCTTTTTGTGTTATTATTAAATGTAGTTTAATGCAAAAAGGAGACTATAATCATTGAAAATTAAAGGCGTATTGTTTGATTTAGACGGAACACTGGTGAATACTTCTGATTTAATAATTAGAACTTTCGAATATACTATTAAAACATTATTGCAAAAAAATCCTACAAGAGATGAAATAACTAAATATTTTGGTCTTCCTTTACGCGAGTGTTTAAGACATTTTGACGAAAACAAAGTAGATGAAATGGCCGATTTCTACCGTGAATATAATCTCAAAAATCACGACTTATTGATCAAGCCCTTTCCAAGAATTGAAGAAACAATGATTAAATTACAGCAGAACGGAATCAAAATGGCCGTTGTAACGTCAAAAAAAATACCGATGGCGAAACGCGGCCTTAAATGTTTTAACCTGGAAAAATACTTTTCGGGCATTATCGGTTGTGACGAATGCGATAACCATAAGCCACACCCAGAGCCAATGCTTAGAGGCGCTGAACTTATTAATCTCAGTCCTGAAGAGTGTATATGTGTCGGTGATAGTCCCTATGATTTACAAAGCGGGAAAGGTGCAGGTTGCTTGACTGCTGCCGTAAAATGGACCTATTGTGACTGGGAACGAATGTTATTGCTAGGCAGGCCTGATCATGTTCTTACTGAAATGCCTGACTTGATAAGGGTTATTGATAAAGAAAATGCGAAGGGAAGGGCTCGTGCATGAGAAATATTGCTGTTATAGGCGGAACCGGCGTTTATAATCCCGAGGCCTTAAATGGTTTCAAAGAGCTGCAAATAGCTACACCGTATGGTCAAGTCGTTTGCACCACTGGAATGATTGCCGAGAATAAAGTAACTTTTATTACCAGACATGGAGCAGGGCATAAAACAGCTCCTCATAAAGTAAATTATCGTGCAAATATATGGGCACTTAAGAGCCTCGGTGTTGAAGAAATTTTTGCAACAACTGCAGTAGGTTCTTTAAATCAAGAGATGAAAGCCGGCCATTTTGTGGTGTGTGATCAACTTATTGATTTTACCAAAAGCAGAATCAACACCTTTTATGATACTCCGGAACGTGGAGTCGCACATGTCGATTTTTCCTATCCTTATTGCCCAGTTTTACGAGAAAGGGTAATAGCCTGTTTAGAAAAAATCAATATTAATTTTCATAAAACAGGCACTTATGTATGCACAGAAGGCCCGCGCTTTGAAACAGCCGCCGAAATCAAAATGTTCAAAACATTAGGCGGTGATCTTGTTGGCATGACAAATGCCCCGGAGTCAGTATTGGCCAGGGAAGCAGAAATGTGCTATGTCAATGTTTCAATCGTAACCAATATGGCAGCGGGTATTTCGCCTACACCGCTTTCGCATACTGAAGTTGTCGAAGCAATGGCGCAAAGTGTTAATAATATGAATTTATTAATCGATGCTTATATACGAAATAACGATTATGCTGATTTATTAAAATGTAATTGTGCAACAGCGATGAAAGAATTTGGCGGATTTAAACTATAAAATCGGGGTTAAAAAATGATAAATACTTTGGAATGGCAACATTCCCATTTAATTATTCTGGACCAGACCAAACTACCGACAGAAATTACATATATAAAATGCTCAGATTACCAAAGAATAGCCTTAGCTATTAAACGTCTTGAAGTTCGGGGTGCCCCGGCTATTGGTGCTGCAGCTGCCTTTGCAATGGTTTTAGGTTTTAATGAACTTCTTAGTGCCTGCTTAGCGGAAAACGAGTTATTTTGGTCCAAATATGAGCTAATTAAAAATGAACTTATCGCAGCCAGGCCAACTGCCGTAAATTTACAATGGGCAGCGGACAAAATTTGGTTAGCCGCATTTTCGCTTAAAGCCACCTTAAACTTAACTGAAATTGCCAAATTGATTGAAGCTATGGCAGTCGAAATTTATCAAAATGATATTGAGCAGAATAAAAAGATTGGTATTTATGGCGCAAGTTTACTACCGCCAAACGCCAATGTCATTACACATTGTAATGCAGGCTCCTTGGCAACTTGTGGCTGGGGAACAGCTTTAGGTGTCATACGTCAGGCGCATCTAGATGGCAAAATTAAAATGGTATACGTGGATGAAACCCGTCCTCTTCTCCAGGGTGCACGTTTAACTGCCTGGGAACTGCTTCAGGATAAAATACCGGCGACTTTGATTGCTGATAATATGGCAGCTTGGACCATGAAGCAAAAAAACATCAATGCCGTTGTCGTCGGTGCAGATAGAATAGCTGGTAATGGGGACACAGCTAATAAAATAGGGACTTATGGCTTGGCAATCTTAGCAAAGGCGCATAATATACTATTTTACATAGCTGCTCCGTCAACTACCTTTGATTTTTCCATAAAGACCGGAGCTGAAATACCTATTGAAGAACGCAGTTGTGACGAGTTACGAAAACTGATGGGTGTCAGTACTGCGCCAGACAATGTAGAAGTATTTAACCCTGCTTTTGATGTTACACCGGGAGACCTTATCTCGGGAATAATAACGGATTATGGTGTAATTGAAAAACCCTACGATATGAATATTGCAAAATTGAAAACCAGAATATATGAGGAGGATAAACATTAATGTCAGATAGCATTATCAAAGATATCACGCTTGCACCTCTGGGCAAGCAAAAAATTAACTGGGTAAAGGAATATATGCCTTTATTGAATTTATTAAATGAAAAATATTCTAAAACCAAACCCTTTGCCGGGATTAATATGGTTGTTACAATCCATTTGGAGGCCAAAACTGCTTACCTTGCTAAAGTTTTAAAAAATGCCGGTGCCAATGTTTACGTAACAGGCAGCAATCCTCTTTCAACTCAGGATGAGATAGCTGCTGCACTTGTTGAAGATGGTATCAGCGTTTATGCCACTCATAACTGCACATCGGAAGAATACGACTTGTATTTAGACAAAGCTCTGGATTGCAAACCTTCTTTGATTATTGATGACGGGGGAGACCTTGTGAATATGCTTCACAAGAATAGAAAAGACTTAATTCCCTGTTTATTAGGTGGTTCTGAGGAAACAACTACTGGTGTACATAGATTGAGGGCACTTTCACGTTCCGGCAATCTTGCTTTTCCAATGATTGCAGTAAATGACGCCTATTGTAAATATCTTTTTGATAATCGTTATGGTACTGGTCAATCATCCTGGGACGGCATCATGCGTACCACCAATCTCTCTATCGCCGGCAAAAATGTTGTCGTTGCCGGTTATGGCTGGTGTGGCAAGGGTGTAAGTATGCGTGCCAAAGGCCTGGGAGCTAATGTAATAGTAACAGAAGTTGACCCAATAAAAGCAATAGAAGCAGTTTTCGATGGTTTTCGCGTAATGCCGATGCAACAGGCTGCTAAAGAGGGTGATTTCTTTGTAACAGTAACTGGCTGCAAAGATGTCATTACTAAAGAACATATTAAAGTGATGAAAGATGGAGCAGTTCTTGCTAATGCTGGTCATTTTGACGTAGAAATTAATATCCCTGATTTAGAAGAACTTTCCGTTGTAGATTCTTACGAAGTTCGTAAAAATATAAGGACATATACAATGGCGGATGGACGCAAAGTAAACTTACTTGGCGAAGGCAGATTGGTAAATTTAGCCTGTGGCGATGGCCATCCTGTCGAAATCATGGATCTTTCCTTTGCTATGCAGTTTTTGGCAATGAAATACCTTCTTGATAACAAAGGTAAGCTCTCTAACAATCTCTACACGCTTCCTGATGAGTTAAATAATGAAATTGCATCCTTAAAATTAGAATGCATAGGTTTGAATATCGATACACTTACTGAGGAACAAAACTTTTATTTAAACCAAGAATAAAGGAGATGTAGTAAAAATGTTGGAAGTTCAAATTGCTGATGCGCGTCAATCGATTATTGAAATTGGGTTTAAACTTCTTGATAGGAAATTAGTTGCTGGTTCCTGGGGCAATATTAGCATGAAAATTGATAAGGACTGTTATGCAATCACACCATCAGGCCGTCCATATGATCTTCTTGAGGAAGAAGATATTGTTATTGTCAATTCAAATGGTATAAAATTAGCAGGTTCCGGCATCCCTTCTTCTGAATTGTTTTTGCATCTGGCTATTTACAAAAAATATCCAACGTTCAATGCAATAATCCACACTCATAGCATATATGCCAGTGCCTGTGCCGCAATGCACAGACAAATACCTCCATTGCTCGAGGATACGGCTCAAATATCCGGCGGTTCAATAAAAGTAGCTAAGTATGCATTGGCCGGCACAAAAGAGCTAGCAGAAAATGCTGTGGAGGCTATGGGTGCGTCAAATGCTGTTTTATTGGCTAATCATGGAGCCGTAAGCTGCGGCAAAAGCCTTGATGAAGCTTTAATTGTTGCCGAAATAGTGGAAAAATCAGCACATGTTTATTGTATAACAGCATCAATAGGTGAAAGCTTTCCTTTGCCAACAAATGATATAAAATTATTGCGTAATTTTTATATTGAACATTACAGCAAGAGGCAAGGAGGCGATGAATAAATAATGTCAGCAATTTTGCTTAAAAATGTTGAAGTCATATCTGAAGAAAATAATGAAACATTTAATATAGGTATTCAAGATCAGGTTTTTTCTTACATAGGTAAGGAAATTCCGATAGAATTTGACAATGCATATGTAATCGATGGCAAAAACTTCATAGCTGTGCCGGGCATGGTTAATACGCATACCCATGCAGCAATGACGCTTTTAAGAAGCTACGCGGATGACATGATTTTAATGGATTGGCTGCAAAACAAAATTTGGCCGGCAGAAGCAAATCTTACAGGTGATGATGTTTATTGGGGCACAAAACTAGCTATCATTGAAATGATCAAATCTGGTACTACAACTTTTGCCGATATGTATTTCTTTATGGATAGGGTAGCAGAAGCAGTTCAGGAAACCGGCATCAGGGCATCACTTTCACGAGGAATGATTGGCTTAGTCCCGGATGCCAATGACAAAATAACTGAGAGCATTGATCTATATAAAAACTGGCATGGTCAGGCTGATGGACGCATAAGCGTTATGTTTGGCCCTCATGCCCCGTACACATGTCCGGTTAATTATTTAAAACGAATTATAGATGAAGCGGGCAAGCTTGGTTCTGAAATTCACATGCATTTGAGTGAAACTGCTTATGAGGTAAGCGAATGCGAGCGTGAGCATGGAATGACACCAATTGCTTTAATGAACAGCATAGGGCTGTTTGATTTGGGAACCCTCGCAGCACACTGCGTTCATATTACGCCTGATGACATTAATATAATGGCTGCAAAAAATGTGCGTGTTGCTCATAATCCTCAAAGCAATCTAAAGCTTGCCAGTGGTATTGCCCCTGTGCCGGAAATGCTTGCAGCCGGCCTTATTGTTGGTCTCGGAACTGATGGGGCTTCCAGCAACAACAATCTTGATATGCTGGAAGAAGCACGCTTGACGGCTATGCTGCACAAAAATAATAAAAGTGATCCGTTGATTGTGCCAGCAAAACAAGCTCTAAATCTTGCTACAAAGCAGGGAGCCATTGCTTTAGGGCTTTCTGATGTAGGAGAAATAAAAGTTGGTCAAAAGGCAGATTTAGTCCTCTATGATACAAACAAACCTTATTGGTACCCACGTCATGACAGAACTTCTCTATTTATTTATGCGGCAAACTCATCTGACGCAGATACTGTCATAGTCAACGGCAAATTATTGATGGAACACGGAAATCTTTTGACCATCGATGAAGAAAAAGTTTATGCGGAAGCAAACAAATGCGGCTTACGCTTAACTAAATAAATATCTAGGAGTGGAATAATTTGGCAAAAATCCTCAAAAAAACAAATCTTGCTCCACAAGTATATGAATTCATTGTGGATGCTCCATTAGTAGCTCACAAATGCCAGCCCGGTCAGTTTGTCATTATTCGTACAGAAGAAGATAGTGAAAGAATTCCTCTCACTATTGCTGATTTTGACCGTGAACAAGGCACAATTACTATGATAGTCCAAGCAGTAGGTAATACAACAAAGCACCTATGTGATACTTTTAATGATAATGATGAAATATTGGATGTTGTCGGACCGCTTGGCATGCCATCCCATATAGAAAATTTCGGCACAGTTGTTTGTGTTGGCGGCGGTATTGGCGTCGCTCCTGTTTATCCTATAGCCAGAGCACTGAAAGAGGCCGGTAACAAAGTTATATCGATTATTGGCGCCCGTAATAAAGATCTTATAATTTTTGAGGATAAAATGGCTGCAATAAGTGACGAACTTATCATTACGACAGATGACGGCAGCGCTGGTCAAAAAGGTTTCGTTACTGATCCTCTTAAAAAAATGCTTGAAAGTGGCAACATGCCTGGAATGGTGCTTGCAATCGGTCCGGTTATCATGATGAAAAATGTTGCTGAAACAACAAGACCATACAAAGTCCCAACTGTAGCAAGTCTGAATACTATCATGGTCGATGGAACAGGTATGTGTGGTGGCTGCCGTGTAAGAGTTGGTGAAGATAATAAATTTGCTTGTGTTGACGGTCCTGAATTTGATGCGCATCTGGTAGACTTCGCAAATTTGGTACAACGGCAACAAATGTACAAAGGACATGAATCATTGGAATACGGATGCGGAGGTCATTGCAAATGCGTGGAGGATTAAGGAATAAAATGCCGGAACAAGCGGCAGATGTAAGAAACAAAAACTTTGATGAAGTTGCTTTAGGTTATTTAATAGATACGGCTATAGACGAAGCTGAACGCTGTTTGAACTGTAAAAATCCTCGCTGCGTACAAGGCTGTCCGGTAAATGTTGATATCCCGGATTTTATTCAAGCCCTTAAAGAAAAGAACCTAAATGAAGCAATCCGTATTCTTAAAAACAAGAATACCTTGCCTGCAGTTTGTGGCCGTGTATGCCCGCAAGAAAGCCAGTGCGAAAAGAATTGCATACTTGGCATCAAAGGCGAACCGGTAGCGATCGGACGTCTGGAACGCTTTGTTGCTGATTATGCCAGAATTAAAGGGCTTGATACCATAAATACTGCTAAAGTGGAACCAAAAGGCAAAAAAGTAGCCATTGTAGGCAGCGGACCTTCAGGTCTTACCGCAGCAGGTGACTTAGCTAAAATGGGTTATGATGTTACCGTTTTTGAAGCTTTGCACGCACCTGGCGGTGTTCTGATGTATGGTATCCCTCAATTCCGCCTCCCGAAAGAAATAGTAAAACACGAAATTGACCAATTAAAAGCATTAGGCGTAAAAATTATGCCAAACGTTGTAATTGGCCGTACTTTTACAATTGATGAGCTTATGAATGAAGAGGGGTTCTCTGCTGTTTACATCGGTACTGGTGCGGGTCTTCCACATTTTATGCATATTGAAGGCGAAAATTTGAATGGGGTATATTCAGCTAATGAATTTCTTACTCGTGTAAATTTGATGCGTGCATATAAATTTCCACAGGTTGCAACACCAGTTTACATTGGTAAGAGTGTAGCAGTAGTTGGTGCAGGCAATGTTGCCATGGATGCGGCCCGTACTTCTAAACGTTTAGGCGCTGAAAAAGTATATATCGTCTACAGACGTAGTGAAGATGAAATGCCAGCTCGTAAAGAAGAAATTGAACATGCCAAAGAAGAAGGCATTGAGCTTCGTTTATTAAACAATCCAACCAAAATCATCGGTGATGAAAAGGGTTGGGTAAAAGGCATGGAATGTGTAAAGATGGAGCTAGGGGAGCCTGATGCTTCCGGGCGTCGTTCACCAGTTGAAATTAAAGGTTCAGAATATGTTCTCCCGGTTGACATGGTTGTTATGTCCATTGGTCAAGGACCTAATCCTTTGATCAAGGCAACTACGCCAAACTTGGGAACCAACAAACGAGGTAATATTAACGCCGACGAAAGCGGACAAACTTCAATGCCTGGTGTCTTTGCAGGCGGTGACATCGTAACAGGTGCAGCAACCGTAATTTCAGCAATGGGTGCTGGTAAAAAAGCTGCCAAAGCAATAGATGAACTTCTCTCGAAAAAATAAATATAGTTATAAATAATACATTCATCACAGAATAATATATATTAATTGATCTGCTAGCTTTCTAAATTCACTTTAGTTTGCTAGCAGAATCTGCATTTTAGGAGAATTATTGTTGAAATGAGGGAAGATCTATGAAAAAATATTCTAGTTTTTGCTATTTTGTTCTTTCTATGACCTTTATGTTTAATCTTGCAAACAATAATAATGCATATGCTAAAGAGTACAAATCAACAGCTGGAAATTACAGCATAAACATACCTGAAAATACCATACCAATTAGTGAAGGATCGACGTCCTACAGATTTGCGCAAGGGAATATAAATATCGAATGCAATATCATAAGCCTGCCAGCAGAACTTCAAACGAACAAAGAAAATACAATCAGCAATGATAGAATCATTAAACTTGATAATTTACTGTTAAGCAGCATAGCTGACACAAATTATCAAAATACTAATAGTTCCTGGCAAAAATATAAAAATAAAGAACTGCTTTACCAAACATTTGAAAATAAATCAGCAGATAACCTGAATAAAGAAAAGTTACTAGCTGATACTATATTTATAAATAGTAAAAATATATTTGTTATTTCAGCTTTTGCGCCAAATTCAGAAAATGAAAAAGCTGCAGAATTATTAGCATCAATATTAAATACTGTTAAAGTTAATGATACCAAAGAACCTAAAAATAATTATTTTACCAATATCGCTGCTGGTTATGCTTTAAATCTGCCAAATGGTTGGCAAAACAAGACTGGAAACACCAACAATATAATTCAACTGCAAAAAATGGACAATCAAGTTATTGGCAGCATAAGAAGCTTTACAACAAACGAATATGCACTATATGCTAAAGCTTCAGAACCTGAATTATCTAAGATTGAGAATCAGTTTATGGAACGTATGACAAAATATGCGACAAGCCAAACAATAATCACTCATAAACCAATTAACATTAATGGACTAAATGGAATCCTAATAGAAAAAACCATTACCAAGCAAGATGAAATTACTAATCTGCTTGAATGCTATTTATTTACTGCAAACAAAGGTTATCACATAAACTTTTCATCCAAAGATAAAAACCAGTATGATGCATCAAAAAAAGAATGTTTAGATTCGATTTCTAGTTTCAAAGTATTGGGTAATTAAAGTAATACGTATGTTCGGTATTTCAATATATAATTTTTAGTTCATTTTACATAATATATATTATAGGACTCTATAACGAACAAGCGTTTGACATTGTTGATAATGTTTGCTATAATTGCTTAAATGATAATGATATTACTTTTATTGGAATTCTTCTGCATCACTAGATTGGAGGTTGCTTTGTAATGATTAAAAAATCTAACCAGCACCTAGATTCATGCGTTGAGCCTGATGAATCTTCACTGACTGAGCGGCAAAAACAAATTTTAGACTACGTCCGGGAACACGTATATAGCAAGGGTTATCCGCCAGCTGTTCGTGAAATTGGCTTAGCCGTTGGTCTTTCTTCAAGCGCTAGTGTGCATTCACATCTTCAAAAACTTGAGAAACTTGGTTTTTTGCAGCGTGATCCATCTAAGCCACGTGCTCTTGAGCTGACTCAGGAATCGTCCTGGCGTCAGAAAACTGTAGTTCCTGTTCCTTTAGTTGGAAAAGTCACTGCAGGCCAGCCTATTTTGGCTATGGAGAATATTGAAGAAACCTACCCCCTGCCGCTTGACTTAATTGGCTGTCAGGAGGACGTTTTCATGCTTTCCGTTAAAGGAGACAGCATGGTTAATGCAGGAATTTTAGATCATGATTATATTATTGTGCGCAAACAAAATTATGCCAATAATAGCGACATTGTCGTCGCATTAATCGACGATGAAGAAACTACAGTAAAAAGATATTTTCGTGAGCTTAAACAAATTAGGTTACAACCTGAAAATGATGCCTATCTGCCAATTACCGGTACCAATATAAAGGTTATGGGAAAAGTAATTGCTGTTTTCCGCATTTTATAGTAATACACCTCTGTTTCCTCTTATTTTTGTTTTTAAGCCACTTTTTATCATTTTACGATAATTCATATTAGTGTTTTATTTTCAAAGCAATATACGCTAAATATGGAGCAACTATTTTTAATATATTTTTATTATGATGTCTTTTAGGTGTCATATAGATGATTTTTAGAGTCTTTTTGGTATAAAAATAAAGTCCTTCTCGTAGAGAAGGACTTTATTTTTATTTAATAGTTTATTTTCCGCCAACCATTTCAGCTGCTGACATAATTGCAACCCGGCCGTGTTCAAAAGTCAGCCCACCTTGCAAATATACATTATATGGTTCTCTCATTGGACCGTCTGCACTTAATTCAATTGAAGCACCTTGAACAAAAGTACCTGCAGCCATTATAATTTCATCCTGATAACCAGGCAATTCAGAAGGTACAGGTACCACATGTGCATCAACCGGAGAATTAGCTTGTATTGCACCGCAAAAAGCGCGCAATCTTTCACGTGATTCAAGTCTGATTGCCTGAATTATATCACTTCTGGTATCACTGTAATGTGGTGTTACATCATAGCCAAGCTGCGCAAAAACGGCTGCCGCAAAAATAGAAGTTTTTACCGCCTGTAAAACAACATGAGGAGCAAGAAATAAACCTTGATAAAACTCTCTCGCGGTATCGCCAAGGGTAGCCCCCATTTCACCGCCCAGGCCAGGAGCTGTAAGCCTATAGGAAGCTAATTCTACTAAATCTTCACGCCCGACAATATAACCACCAGTTGGCGCAAGCCCGCCACCCAGATTCTTTATTAAAGAGCCAGCAATTAAATCCGCACCAACATCTGTTGGTTCTTGCTTTTCAATAAATTCGCCATAACAATTATCAACGAAACAAAGGCAATCTGGATTAATCATCTTTACTGCGGAACAAATTTCACCAATTGCAGCAACAGTCAGTGTTTTTCTTGCGTCACTATAACCACAGGATCTTTGTATAAGAACCATTCTCGTTTTTGGTGTCATAGCACTTTGAAGTTCTTTTATGGCAACTTTGTTCCCTGACATAGCTATTTCTTTATAAGAAACACCTACATCAGCCAAAGAACCAGGAGTCTTTACAGGATATCCAATAATAGTTTGCATAGTATCATATGGAGTGCCTGTCGCTGAAATAATTTCATCTCCCGGACGAAGAACTCCAAGCAGTGCAACTGCTAAAGCATGAGTTCCGGAAACAAACTGTGAACGTACCAAAGCTGCCTCGGCATGAAAAATATCAGCGTATATTAAATCAAGTTTCTCTCTTCCCACATCAGAATAGGCATATCCCGTTGTAGGCTTCAAATAATAATCTGAAACTTTGTGTTTACGGAAAGCTTTAATAACTTTTCTTGTATTATGAAGTGCCGCCTCTTCATAAGGAAAGCAATTTTTATTGACTGCATTTAAAGCATTTAGCTCTATTTCTTCAAAATTTATCATCCAGTCCACCTTTAGTCTATGTAATATTTTGTTTAAGCAGCAAAATGCCACTCATTTAATGTACTCTTTATATTCATTTCTTTGATCTTCTGATAGGCGAGCTTTGATTCTGATACCATCATCACGATATTCTTGCTCTAATACAGTACTGACTTTATGCAATTTAGCTGCTTTGTCAGTATCCGCATACGGTATCAACAATTCAGTTTCGACCGACTTTAAGCTTAGATTGTCAACAATTAAATCAAGAAGGTCATCCATTCCTATCCCTTTTTTAGCAGAAATAAGAGCGCAGTTTTCCTCGCCTTTTACTCTTTCCAATAATCCACTTTCTGGATCAACTTTATCAATTTTATTATAAACTGTTATTATTTCCTTATCAGAAGCACCTATTTCTTTCAATACTTCGTAAACAGCATCCATCTGCTTTTTGTATGTTGAATGGCTTATATCTACTACATGCAACAATAAATCAGCCTCAGCAACTTCTTCCAATGTAGATTTAAACGCACTTACCAGGTGATGTGGTAAACGCTGAATAAACCCAACAGTATCAGTTAAAATTGCCTCTTGCTTATCTGGCAATGATAAATGACGCGTTGTTGGATCCAAAGTAGCGAACAATTGGTCCTGTGCATAGATATCGGAAGCAGTCAACGTATTTAATAGGGTTGATTTTCCTGAATTAGTGTAACCAACCAAAGCTATTGTCGCAATCTGATTTTTTTTGCGTCCAGTACGATGAAGCGTACGCACTGATTTAACCTTTTCTATACTTTCTTTAATAAAAGTGATACGGTCTCTTATACGACGGCGATCAATTTCAAGCTTAGTTTCGCCAGGTCCTCTTGTGCCAATGCCACCGCCAAGACGCGAAAGTACAAGCCCCTTTCCAGAAAGCCTCGGAAGCGTGTACTGTAGTTGCGCTAATTCAACTTGTAATTTTCCTTCATTGGAACGCGCCCTTTGTGCAAAAATATCCAAAATCAAACCCGTGCGATCAATAACCCGAACTCCCATCACGAGCTCTATGTTTCTCTGCTGTGCAGGTGAAAGTTCATCGTCAAAGATGCATAAGTCAACATCTTCTTGTCGCACAAAAAGGGCTAGCTCTTCTACTTTCCCTTTACCGATAAAGAATGCCGGATCAGGTTTTTGTCTTTTTTGAGAGAAGGCACCTACAACCGTAGCTCCTGCGGTATCTGCAAGCTGCTTTAACTCTTCCAGTGATTCTTCTGTAGACCATGACTGCCTGGATCCACCTGAGTCGGCAGCAACCAAAATAGCTTTTTCTGGATTTTCTGCTGATTTCGATCCTGCAGTCTGTTTCTGCATTATTTTTTCTATAGTAAAAACCATATTGGCAAAATTAATTTCTTCGGCTTCAGCTACAGAAAAAGGACCATGTTCCTGGCATATATATTCTTCATGTTCGTCAATGCCGGCTATTAAAGCAAACGAAAAACTGGATTTTGCAAAATCCGGACCAATAACGCCTATTGCGGCCATTGCATCATACTTACCATTTTTAAGAGCTGAAAAATCAACACCACTTAATGAGGAATTTCCGTTCAAATGCGTATGAATACAACGTACACCACTTAGCCTTATTGCCCCTCTTCTACCTTTAAATTGAGGTAATTCGACACTTTCCTGATGTCCAAGTGAAATATCTGTTATCTGACCACTTCTCGTGATATAGATTGATATTTCCCGCTTTATTTTTTCGGATATTTTAGCTAACTGTACTGCAAGTTCTTCAGTTATAATTTGATCCTGTGGAACCTTGATTTCGTACAATTTTTCTAATTCTTCCAAAACTGTGTCTTTGATGCCCTTTTTATTACCACTAATTTCCGACATATTTTTCACCTTCTTTGGTAAAAACTAAATTAACCATTGATTATAAATTATACCATAATATAAACTAAACTGACTAAATACAGAAACAGACACAAAAAAATGCCGCAGAATCTGCGGCATTTTCACATTATTATAACTATTTTCTGATGTTAAGCTTAGAGATGATAGAACGATAACGTTCGATATCTTTAGCCATCAAATAATTCAAAAGGCCACGACGTTGACCAACCATTTTTAAAAGACCACGACGTGAATGATGATCTTTTTTGTGTTCTTTTAAATGTTCAGTTAAATAAGTAATACGCTCAGTCAAAATAGCGATTTGTACTTCAGGTGAACCAGTATCACCTTCGTGTACGCGGTAAGTTTCAATAAGTTCTTGTTTTCTTTCAGGTGTCAACATAATAAAATTCCTCCAATTATTCTTTAATCGCCCAAGCATTAGAAAGCGTCGGAGTGTCGCATCTCCAAGCAAGGGTCTTTTAACGCTCGTTTAGTATAGCATAACGCCACATAAATTACAACTACTTTTCTTTTTCGCTAAAATAAGCAGAAATTATATCCTTGTCCTTCTGTATTTGCTCATATAACTCAGCCGGGGAATTAAACTTGCGTTCACCCCTAATATAGTGCATAAGCCTGACAGTAATTTCTTTGCCGTAAATATCATCAATAAAATCAAAAATATTAATTTCTAAGCGTTTCTTGTCAACGTCTCCAAAAGTAGGATTATAACCAATATTTGCCATTCCCAAATGTTCAATGTCAGATATCAGGACTTTGGCAGCATAAACACCTTTGGCAGGAACAATTAAATCTGCATCAGAAAACTCTATATTAGCTGTTGGAAAGCCAAGGCAGCCTCCTCGGTTAGCCCCTGAAACAACAGTACCACTAATCGTATAAGCTCTGCCAAGCATTTTATTTGCCAATGCTATTTCCCCGTTTTTAATTAATTCACGTATTTTAGAACTGCTGACAACTGAACCTTTGATTTCTACCAATTTTCGTACGATAACATCAAATCCGTCATCCCGTCCTGATTTACTTAACGTTTTGGTATTGCCCTTACCATGGAAACCATAGCTATAGTTCTCGCCAACAACTAAACACTTAAAAGAAAATATTTTAAGTTTTTCCAGAAATTCTTCTGGTGAAATTTGCGAGAAATAATGAGTAAAAGGAATGTTTACCAAAATATCTACGCCAAGCTTAGCGAACAAATTTTCTTTTTCTTTATTCGAAATTAATTTAGCCGGTACCGCCTCAGGCTTAATCTCAGAAAGCGGATGATTGCTGAACGTAAAAGCTAACAATTTATAATTATGCTTATCAGCATATGCACGAGCAGCCTTTATTACATCGCAATGTCCAAGATGAAGACCATCAAATGTACCTAGCGCTATTACACTTGGGCCGGACTCAATTTGTGGCCCGCAAAAATCATTAATTATCTCCATTAGCAAAACCTCATTACATCTGCGTAAAAGGATTAATTACTTTATCAGCTTTTACCATGCCATTATTTGCACTACCGATGCCAATAAAAAGACCACTCGCTGTTTTCAAGCGATATTTACCCTCGGCAACATCTGAAATTGAAGTCACAACACCCTGCGATATTCTTAATGCTTGCTTATCGGTAAGCATTAGTTCAGGAAAATGCTCGACAGCACCTTCGATAGGCAAAATATGATCAAAAGGAGCCTTAGAGATTTCCTCCAGGGTTTTTGCATCATTTAAGACAAACTTGCCGGATCTAGTTCTGAGCAAAAAGCTTACAGTTCCGCACATACCTAAAGATTCAGCAATATCTTCACATAGAGTTCTTATAAAGGTTCCCTTAGAACATTCTACATCTAAAACAAGATAGTCATCTGCCTGATAAACAAGATCAAGTTTGTAAATAGTTATGGGTCTAGACTCTCTTTCAATCGTTATGCCTGCTCTGGCTAACTGATATAGCTTCTTTCCCTCATGACGAACAGCTGAATACATTGGTGGGATTTGCATCATGGGTCCTGTAAATTTTTTGAGAACAGCTACAAGTTTTTCCTGTTCCGGCCTGAAGACGACAGAAGTTTCAATAACATTACCACTGTCATCAGCTGTATCAGTCTTAACGCCAAATCTCAGTTCAACTCTATATGACTTGGTTTCCTCACCGGAATATTCTAATAAACGTGTTGCCGCGCCAATAAAAACTGGTAGTACACCAGCAGCATCTGGATCAAGAGTTCCGGAATGTCCTATTTTTTTTGTCTGAAGCACACGACGCAAATAACCTATAACATCATGTGAAGTCATTCCCGAGGGTTTTAAAACATTTAATATCCCATCAACCATTGCAATTGCCCATTTCATCCACAATGCTTGCAAGCATAATTTTTTTTGCTTCAGCCATATTTTTATAAATTGTACAGCCAGCAGCTCGTTTATGACCACCACCGCCAAAACTCAAGGCAATCTTGCTTACATCAAGGCGGCGTGATCGCATGCTGACACGTGTAACCTCTTCATCTACACCCTTAAACATCATCGCTACTTCTACACCATCTATATAGCGTGGATAGTGTATAAAACTATCTGTTGCAATATCAGGATTATAGTTTTCAAGGCTGATATCTATAGTAGCTATCTTGCCGTTGCATTCAAAGGCAAGAGTTTCCAAAACTTTGGAAAGTAATTTGATGTCATCACGTGATTTCATTTCCAAAAAGTCAGATACTACATCAGGTTCAACACCAATAGCTAACAATTCAGCAGCACAATTCATACACTGAGGAGTAGTATTAGAATATTTAAAATATCCACAATCGGTTACTATCGCAACATAAAGATAAAAAGCCATTTGCAGATCAATTTCAATGTCCAATTCTTTAAACAGCTGAAAAACAACTTCACCTGTTGCCGCAGCATCAACATCAAGATACAGGTAGTCCGCAAACCCTGTGTTTGAAACATGGTGATCAATATTCAGCATCGGAGCCTTTACGCATTCTGCAGCCACACCAATACGATCCAATGAGCTTGCATCATTTATTACCAGCAAATCAGCATTTATTACATCACCAGGTTTAAAACGAACAAATTGGTCAATGCCTGGCATAAAATTATAATATGAAGAAATATCATCATCGATAGAAATAATGACGTTCTTACCTTTTTTTCTCAAGCCGGCAGCTAAAGCAAGCGTTGAACCAAGGGCATCACCATCTGGATTAATATGACTAACAATAACAATGTCTTTGGTACTGTCAAATAGAGCTGCAACTTCAGGCATCGTTAATTTTTTACTCATTTTCTGTCTTCTCGTCCTTCTTTATTTTTTCCAGAAGACCTTGAATGTGAGCGCTGTATTCAAGAGAAGTATCTTTGCAAAAAATCAAAGACGGTGCTACTCTCAAACGAATCCTCTTTGCAATCTCGGTACGAATAAAACCTATTGCTTTATTAAGAGCCGCCCATACATCTTTTTTTGTTTCTTCAGGTCCATATAGGCTGATATAAATTTTAGCAAAACTCAAATCATCAGTTAATTCTACTGCCGTTACAGTAACAAATTGTATTCGAGGATCCTTTATATCATTTAACACGATCTTACTTATCTCTTGTCTGATCGCTTCCTGTAATTTTTCAACACGGAGTCTAGCCACAATATCACCTCAAAGCGCAATTATGCCTTAATTTCTTCCATTATATAAGCTTCGAAAATGTCCCCTTCTTTGACTTCACGATATTTTTCGAGCGTAATACCGCATTCAAAGCCAGAAGCAACTTCACGAACATCGTCTTTAAAACGACGTAATGATTCTATTTCGCCTTCATGAACAACTATACCATCACGAATCAGCCTGATCTTAGAAGAACTTGTTATTTTGCCTTCTAAAACATAACAACCGGCAATCATCATTTTGGAAATAGTAATTACTTGTCTTACTTCGGCCCGTCCTTGAATAACTTCTTTGAATTTAGGAGCCAGCATTCCTTTAATGGCTGCCTCAACGTCGTTCAATGCGTCGTAAATAACGCGATATGTACGAACATCAACTTTTTCCGTTTCTGCTGCCTTGCGAGCATTCGCATCAGGTCTGACATTAAAGCCAATTATCAAAGCGTTTGCAGCAGAAGCCAGCATAACATCTGATTCATTAATAGTTCCTACACCTGCATGAACAATTACAACCTTAACTTCTTCATTCTTTATGTTAGTCAAAGATTGTTTCAAAGCTTCAATTGTGCCCTGAACATCGGCCTTAACAACAATATTAAGTTCTTTTAACTCGCCTTCCTGAATACGTTGGAAAATATCATCAAGAGAGACTTTTGTATGTTGTTGAATTTCTTCGCTTTTCTTTTTAGCAATACGTTTCTCTGCGACTGCACGTGCTATTCTCTCATCAGTGGCATCTAAAATATCTCCTGCCATTGGTACGTCATTGAGTCCAAGAACTTCAACTGGCGTAGATGGTGTCGCTTTCTTAACTTTTTCACCACGATCATTAATCATTGCTCTTACCTTGCCATAAGATGTTCCGGCAATTATGGTGTCACCAATTCTTAATGTTCCCTTTTCAATCAATACAGTAGCAACAGGGCCACGGCCTTTATCAAGTTGTGCTTCAATAATGGTTCCATGAGCTGGAATATCAGGATTAGCCTTCAAATCCTGCATTTCTGCAACAAGCAAAATCATATCAAGCAACTCGGATATACCGGTCTTTTTATGAGCAGAAACCGGCACCATTATCGTTTCACCGCCCCAGTCTTCTGGGATCAGCTCTAGTTCAGCCAGTTGTTGTTTTACATGGTCAGGATTAGCACCTTCGCGATCCATTTTATTTATGGCAACAATGATAGGCACCTTGGCAGCTTTAGCATGATTAATTGCTTCAATCGTCTGTGGCATAACCCCATCATCCGCAGCAACAACAAGAATAGCTACATCTGTTACCTGGGCACCGCGAGCGCGCATAGCAGTAAATGCTTCATGCCCAGGTGTATCAAGAAACACAATCTTTTTACCTTGATAATTTACTTGATAAGCACCAATATGCTGCGTAATTCCTCCTGCTTCGCGTGCAGTAACATGTGTTTTTCTGATAACATCCAATAATGAAGTCTTGCCGTGGTCAACGTGTCCCATAACGGTAATTACAGGGGGTCTAGGCATACGTTTTTCTTCATCATCAGCTACTTCTGGAATTTCTGTTGGATCTTCTTCAGGTGGCAACGCTGCAACTTCAACACCAAATTCAGAACCAACCAATACAGCAGTTTCAAAGTCAATGTGTTGATTTATTGTAACCATTACACCTAGCATGAATAAATGCTTAATAACTTCACTAACTTCACGTTTAATTAAATCAGCAAATTCTTTTACATTTATTGTTTCACCAATCTCAACCATTGTAGGTTTGGCAACCTCAAGAACTTTTTGAGGAACTGCTTTTGGCACCATTCCGGTTCGTTTGTTGCTTCTGCCCATGTGATTTTGACTACGCATAGGTCTGCTGCCCTTAGTAGCATATGAACCTTGTATCTGTGGCTTGCTATCAGCCCGACCTTTATTCTGTGGCTTTTTATTGAAATCAGTTGATTGTGGTCTCGCAGGTTTAGTACCCTGTTGAGGACCCTTAGTTGTTTTTTGTTGACTAAATACATTAGGTTTTCCGGCAGTTGTTTGGTGTACAGGACGATTTGCTCCACCTTGTTGTGTCTGTCTATTTGCTCCACCTTGGTGCACCGGACGATTTGCTGCGCCTTGTTGTGGATTTTGTGGCGTGTGGCTTATAAAATTACCCCCTGTACGTGTGTTACGGCTTTCGCCTGTTACATTTGAGTGATGTTGAGGACTTTGCTGAGGCCGTTGAACTTGCTGAGTTGCCCCTGAAGCGGCTACATTTGGTCTAAAATTGCGCTCACCAGTAGAACGTTGCTGAAAATTGCTATTCGGTCTTTGCCCCTGAAAACGATTATTCTGGGTGCTTGCACCAATGCTTTGACCTGCGTTGGTGCGTTGCTGTGGCTTTTGGCCTACTGTCACAGCATGACTAGTATTATGCTGTTGTTTTACATCAACCGGTCTTTCATTATGAGTTACTGTTGGCCTTGCAGGTTTTTCATTATTTATTTTATCGCTACTTTTTAAATTGCTTGTATTCATACCATGTTGCGCAACGGTTGTGTTGACGTTTGTATTAACATTTGTCTTAACAGATGGTTTGTCAGCTTTCCGTTCAAATGTTTTTACAACAATTTTCCTGACATCATCATCTACACTACTCATATGGTTCTTAACCTGTACATCATTGCGACTTAAAATATCAATTATAACTTTACTTGTTGTATCAAATTCTTTTGCTATTTCAAAAACTCTATACTTACCCATTCGTCCACCTCCAAACTTTTTGTTGGGCATTAAACTTTCATCATATTGGCGAAATTAGCATCAAGTACAGCAACAGCAGTTCTTTTTGCCTTACCAATAGCCATTCCGAGCTGCTCGCGATCTAAAATTTCAATAGTTTTAACACTATAAAGGCCAGCAACATAGTATATGTCTTTCTTCGAATTATCAGAAGCATCGCTTGCAATTATAAGAAGTTTTACTTTGCCACCCTTGAGAGCAGCCTTTACCGCAAAATCACCAGAAGCGATTTTGCCAGCTTTTTGCGCCAAACCGAGTGCAAAAATAACACTTCTATCATTGTTCATTATTTAATTCCTCTAATAATTTCTCATAAATTTCAGTTCCAATGGCTACATCTAGTGCTTTTTCAAGCCGTTTTTCCTTTACGGCCTTCGTTATACACTCGTTTGTAAGACAGACATAGGCGCCTCTGCCAGGTTTTTTGCCAGTTTTATCAATTGAAACTTCTCCCTCGGCAGAACGAACAACCCTGATCAATTCTTTTTTTTCTTTCATATTGTTACAGCCAACACATCTGCGCTGAGGTATTTTTTTAACCTTCATTATTCTCACTGTCCTCTAAACTGCCCGCATTTTGAAAATCACCTGCAGCAACTGCTTGTGACTCACTTTTAATATCAATCTTCCAACCAGTAAGTTTGGCTGCAAGACGAGCATTTTGCCCTTCTTTACCAATTGCAAGAGAAAGCTGATAATCAGGAACAACTACGCGACAAATTTTTTCATTTTCATCTGCTACAGCCATCAGAACTTTAGCTGGCGAAAGAGCATTGGCAACGTATTGTTCAGGATTAGAGCTATACTTAACGATATCAATTTTTTCACCGCGAAGTTCATTTACGATAGTCTGGACGCGCATACCCTTTTGTCCAACACAAGCACCTACAGGGTCAATGTTTTCATCCTTAGTATAGACTGATATTTTGGAGCGCATGCCGGGTTCACGTGCAACAGATTTAATTTCAACCAAACCATCATGAATTTCAGGCACTTCAAGCTCAAAAAGACGTTTAAGCAAGCCGGGATGTGTCCTGGAAACCATAATTTGAGGCCCTTTGTTGGTTTTTTTAACTTCAACTATATAAGTTTTAATCCTGTCATGATGTTGGTAAACTTCACCAGGAATTTGTTCATTAGGCATTAAAATAGCTTCTGCTCTGCCTAAATCTATATAAACATTACGATTTTCCATACGTTGTACAACACCGTTTACGATATCGTTCTCTCGGCTGGAAAATTTCTCAAAAACCATGCCTCTTTCAGCTTCACGAATTCTTTGTACAACAACTTGTTTAGCATTTTGGGCTGCAATTCTGCCAAAGTTTTTTGGAGTAACTTCAATTTCTACTATATCTTCAACTTCGTAGTTAGGGTTAATTTTTCTAGCTTCAACAAGATCAATTTCCTGTGCTGAATCAAAAACTTTCTCTACAATGCTTTTTCTTGCGTAGACATGAATTTCACCTGTTTGTTTATTTAAATCTACACGCACATTTTGTGAAGAACCAAAATTCTTTTTATATGCAGTTATTAGAGCTTCTTCAACAGCTTGGTATAAAAGCTCTGAAGAGATGCCTTTCTCCTTTCCTAATTCAAATATCGCTTGTACGAAATCTGCGTTCACTTAAAAACTCCTCCTGTAAATAAAATTTAAAAATCAATATGCGGTCTTATGCTTGCAATTAATTTGCGTTCAACAACTTCACTATTATCATCTAACAAAAGAGTAACATTATCATTATTATGAGCAACAAGAACTGCTTCAATTGTTTTGTTACCATTCCATGGTGTAAAAAAGAGCAAATCAACTTTTTTGCCGTACGCTCTCACAAAGTCTTTATCATTTTTTAATGGTCTATCTATCCCAGGTGAAGACACTTCAAGATAATATTTATCCTTGATTGGGTCCTTCTCATCTAAAAGTTTAGTAAGCTTCTCGCTGACATATTGACAGTCATCAATTTCAATTCCACCTGGTTTGTCAATATAAACACGCAGGTACCACTCTTTTTCCCGAACATATTCAATATCAACAAGATCTAAATCCGTTCCTTCAATAATTGGTAAAACCAATGCTGTAATCAATTCTTCAAGTTTTTCCCTTTGCATAAAAGACACCTCCCCGCCATTTGTTAAAAAAGGCTGTTAGTAGACGAAAGAGTGGGTCACAAACCCACTCTTCCAATTAAGTCATAATTCATCTTTATACATTATAACATTACACATATGATATGACAAGTAGTATTAGCTTCAACCAAATAACCCGATTTGGTCAGTTTCTGGCATTCCGTCAAGCGAACCATGTGCGGCAAGAGCATCAACGGCAGACTTTGGAATACCAGCACGCGTTTTTAAGTCTTCTTGTGAAATGAAAGGCTGACCTTCCCTGGCTTTAGCAATATTATCAGCAGCCGTCTCGCCAATGCCAGCAAGTCCGGCTAAAGGTGGAAGCAGACCTTTAGAGGTAACAATGAACTTGTGCGGATCAGATTTGTATATATCCACGCGTTCAAATTCATATCCTCTACTTATCATTTCAATTGCTAATTCCAGATAAGTGGCTGTATCTTTATCATTAACTTTCGCTGCATTTCCTTGTGAGTAAACTTCCTTGACAACTTTTTTCATATAATCAAGTCCATTCAATACAAGTGCAGCGTCAAATTTCGGTGCTCGAACCGTGAAATAAGCGGCGTAAAACTCTTTAGGATGATGCACTTTACAGTAAGCAATCCTATAGGCCATCATTACATAGGCGACAGCATGCGCCTTCGGGAATAAATATTGGACTTTATGACAAGATTCAATGTACCATTCTGGCACATTGGCTTTTTTCATGCTATCCAATAAATCAGGAGGAAGTCCTTGTTTATGAGCTTTACCTTTTCTGCAAGCCTCCATTATTTTAAAGGCTTTACTTGGGTCAACACCCTTTGCTATCAACGATGTCATTATGTCATCTCTGGTTGAAATAGTATCATCAACAGGAATGCCGGATTTAATCAAATCCTGGGCATTATTCAACCAAACATCGGTACCATGTGAATAGCCGCTGACACGAACTATATCACTGAAATTCTTTGGCTGAACATCTTTAATCATCTGCCTTACAAAATGTGTACCAAATTCAGGAATGCCATAGGTACCAACATCACTATTAATTTGTCCAGCAGTCACACCAAGTGATTCTGTTGATGAAAACAATGACATAGTTTCAGGATCACCAAAAGGAATGCTTTTAGCCGGTATACCTAGCATGTCTTCCAGCATGCGTATAACTGTCGGATCATCATGGCCAAGTATATCAAGTTTTACGAGTCTGTCGTTAATTGAATGATAATCAAAATGAGTTGTAATGGTACCGGAATTTTTATCATCAGCCGGATATTGCACAGGGGTTATATAATGAATATCCATATCGCGAGGTACAACCATAATGCCGCCCGGATGTTGGCCTGTAGTACGTTTGATGCCCGAAAACCCCGCAATAATGCCATCAACAAATGCGTTTCTTACAGCCTTACCTTTATTATCGTAATACTTTTTAACAAAACCATAGGCGGTTTTATCAGCGATTGTTGCAATGGTGCCAGCACGAAAAACATTGTCACGGCCAAATAAATCTTCAGTATATTTATGTGCCTGTGGCTGATATACTCCAGAGAAGTTCAAATCGATATCAGGTACCTTATCACCATTAAAACCCATAAAAACGGCAAACGGAATATCATGACCATCTCTTACCATCAAAGTGCCGCATTCAGGGCAACTCTTTTCGGGCAAATCAAATCCTGAGCCATAACTGTTGTCTGTAATAAACTCACTATAACGGCAATGAGGGCAGCGATAATGCGGCTTCAAAGGATTAACCTCAGTTATATCAATCATCGTCGCAACCAAAGATGATCCTACTGAACCTCTGGAACCGACAAGGTAGCCATCATCTAAAGATTTCTTTACTAATTTATGTGCGATGAAATATAAAACAGCAAAACCATTACCGATAATCGACTTGAGTTCCATTTCAAGACGATCATTAACAATCTTCGGTAGATTATCACCATACCATTCATGCGCTCTTTGATAAGTCATTTCCCTTATTTTTCGTTCTGCGCCTGGAATAATCGGAGAATATAACTGATCTCGGTCAGGAATTGGCTTAAATTTTTCAATTTGGTCACTAACCAGATTTGGATTAGTTACAACAACCTCCAAGGCAGCTTCGTCGCCTAAATATCTGAATTCTTCCAGCATCTCCTCGGTAGTACGTAAATACAAAGGAGCTTGCAAGTCGGCATCGCTGTAACCTTGACCAGCTTGCAAAATACGACGCAATATTTCATCTTCGGGATTCAGGAAATGCACATCACAAGTAGCAACTACAAGCTTATTAAGCTCTTTACCTAGCAGATATATTTTTCTATTAATATCTTCTAAATCAGTTGTATTAGCAATCTGTGGGTATGCATTATCACGAACTAAGAACATATTGTTAGCAACCGGCTGAATTTCTAAATAGTCATAAAATTGAGCTATTTCTCTAATTTCAGCATCTGATCTGCCATTCAGAATAGCTTGATAAAGTTCACCAGCTTCACATGCTGAACCAATCAACAGCCCTTCTCTATACTGGCTTATCAGTTCTCTAGGTATACGCGGACGTTGTTTCGCCAAATATTTTAAATGTGAAACAGATATCAAGCGATAAAGATTACGTAATCCTTCTGGATTTTTTGCCAAAATAATTATATGATATGAACGTTGACTATCTACGGTTGGCAATAAATATCCTTCAACGCCAAATATTAATTTAAAATCAGTATCTTCAACTTCATCATAGGCAAAAGGAAAGGCTTGAACAACGCCGTGGTCTGTAAGGGCTATTGCTGAATGTCCCCATTTTTTGACAGTATTCATTAAGTCTTTGATTGGCGTTACAGCATCAAGTCTACTCATCTTAGTATGACAGTGCAATTCAATTCTCTTATGCTGAGCTGTGTCCATTCTCGTCTTTTTAGGAATGGCACATATGCCATAAGGATTAAACATGACAATCTCATCATGCTCATATCGGTCGGGCTTCACATTGCCGCATACTCTTATATTCATGCCTTTTTTTAACTTAGCTTTGAATTGTTCACATTCTTTTCTTGCGTCATTACTCTTTTCATTGTCACCTTTAAAGTCGCCAAAACGAATTTTTAGCAACAATCCATCAGTATCGTCTTTAATAGCAATCTTTAGTATTATTGCGCCTGTCCTTAGTTCGCGCTCTTCAAAAGTGACTACTGTGCCTTCAACAGTAACCTTGTTTTCCTCTTCACTGACATCGCAAAGAGGTCGTACTTTACCAGTAAATTTCTTACCATAGATCATATCATCCTTAATGTTATTGCTAGTTTTGGTCTCTTCTTTGTGTAAAGCACGGATATAATCTTCATCGACGACTTCGTTATTGTATTCATATACGCAGTTTTCTGATACAGAAAATTCTACTTCTACATTACTAAGAGAAAAATCATTCTCAAGAATATCACGTAATAAAACATCAAGATGTTTTTCACTGACATACTCAAGAATTGTATCTCCAGTAAAAAGTATGCTGAGTTTCAAACTTTCTTCCAGCCATTCGGCAGCACGTAAAAGAGGTGCTGCCTCCGAGCACCTCAAACGAACTTTAGCAATAATGTCTTCCTTGTGTTCCAAAAACGAAAAAGGTTCCTCTTTCTTAGCAGTTACTTCTTTATTAACAAGATTGACTATATTTAGGCCACATATATTTTTTAGAGTAAAAGCTATTTTTTCTATCAGGTCCTGACCAATTTGAACCGAAGAATGGTATTCTATGGTCAACTTTTTCTCAATTGAGTCTATAAAAACCTTAGAGGGATTTATATATTCTAGTTTCTCCAATTCTTCATCCAAAAAGTCTTGGCCATTCAGAAAAGCAAAAAAGTGACTCTTATCAGGGCAAATAGAAACTATCTCCTTCATGCTTTCCTCCGTAGATTATCAAAATATTACTAAACAATATTACTAAACAATATTTTCCAGTGATATAACGCCATCAATTGCTTGAATACCAGCAATTATTTCGTTGGTATTAAGGTCTTTATTAATTTTTAAAAATAACTCCAGCGATATGGTATCTTGTAAATCATCATTTTTGAGATTTATATTTCTTACTTTAATCTTTTGCTCAGTAAGATATTTTAATATTTCACTTACCGCGTCAGAATTATTATGGGCAACAATATGAATATAACGTCTTTCTATGCGCGTGGCACCGGGGAATTTCTTTTCCCAACCATGGAAAACAACAAGTGTAACTAGCATAATAACTGTTGAAGCAATGCCTATTTTTATCATGCCGCCACCAATTGCAAGCCCAATTGCTGCTACCATCCAAAGACTTGCTGCTGTTGTCAAACCCCGAACCGTAAGTCCTTCATGTAATATCGTGCCGGCACCTAAAAAACCAATTCCACTGACGACTTGAGCAGCAATTCTTCCTGGATCTCTTGGAACATCAAACCCATCAAAGGCGTACATGGAAACTACCATAATAAGCGCAGACCCGGTACAAACCAAAATATGTGTACGCAATCCAGCAGGTCGGTCACCACTGCCTCTTTCAATGCCGACAATGCCTCCGAGAAAAGCTGCCAAAAACAAGCGCATAAGCATTTGAAAGTCAAGTGTATCAAACATTAAAAAATTCCTCCAGCCCAAATAATCAAAAGTGGATTATTTTAACATATTTTTAAAGCTTTAATAATAATTCCTTAATGGTGTTCACATAATCATCATTAAGCGGCACTGTAAGAACTTCGCCAGTCTTTCTGATTTTAATTTCAATCTGTTTTTCCGTTAGAGTCTTTGGCCCGATTACAACACGAATAGGATAACCAATAAGGTCAGCATCTTTAAATTTAACGCCTGGTCGCTCTTTTCTGTCGTCAATGGCAGTTTCAATCCCTGCCTTAAGCAATTTAGAATATATTTCTTCAGCCATTTGAGTAGAAGCTTCATCTTTAACATTTACCGGAACAACCAGAACTTGATATGGAGCTATTGAAGCCGGCCAAATAATTCCATCCGCATCATTATTTTGTTCTATAGCGGCTGCCATTGTGCGACTAACGCCAACGCCGTAACATCCCATTACCATAGGTTTTTCTTTGCCGTTTTCATCCAGGTAAGTCGCTTTAAGTGCTTCACTGTATTTAGTAAATAATTTGAAAACCTGACCAACTTCAATACCACGGGCTTTAGAAATTTTACCACCACAATGCGGACAAGCATCAGTTTCTTGAATTAACCTTATGTCAGCAACATAAGTCGGCGTGAAGTCACGGCTTGGGTTTACATTAAGGTAATGTGCATCACTCTTATTAGCGCCGCAGCAAAAATTATGCATATTCATGACACTGCTATCGACGACAATTATCACTTTCTCAGGATCCATACCGACAGGTCCCATATAGCCGCCGACTGTTCCTGCCTTTGAAAGCTCATCTTCAGAGGCCATCTCAAGATTGATAACATTGCATGTATTGATAACCTTTATTTCATTTACCTCATGATCACCGCGCACAAAACATAAAATTAAGCCCTTCTCACTATAGTAGGCAACCGCTTTAACACTTTTCTCAATTGGTAAATTAAGGTAGCTGCAGACATCTGCAATAGTTTTACAATTTGGCGTGTCAACGCTCTTCAAATCTTGCATGGTCTCATCTGCGCCGGCAATCGGTGCCAATTCAGCTTTTTCAACATTGGCTGCATAATCACATTCATTACAAAAAACAATCTCTGCTTCACCGCTATCAGCAATAACCATGAACTCATGTGAACCACTGCCACCAATCGCTCCAGAATCAGCTTCAACAGGTCTGAAATTCAGACCACACCGATTAAATATTCTTGTATATGCGTCATACATAGCTTTATAAGATTTGTCCAGCGCTTCTTCATCACGATCAAAAGAATAAGCATCTTTCATAATAAATTCACGACCACGCATCAAACCAAATCTTGGGCGACGTTCATCGCGGAATTTATTTTGGATCTGATAAACATTTAAAGGCAATTGGCGATACGAGCGGATATCTGCTCTTATCAGCGTTGTAACCATTTCTTCATGTGTTGGTCCCAGACAAAAATTGCGATTATGTCTATCATTCAATCGGAACATTTCTGCCCCATAAACATCCCAACGACCACTTTCTTGCCACATTTCAGCCGGTTGTACAATCGGCATCAATAACTCTTGTGCACCAGCTTGGTCCATTTCTTCGCGAACAATTGTTTCTATCTTCTTTAAAACGCGCAAAGCAAGAGGTAAATAACTATAAATGCCACCAGCAGCCTTGCGCATAAATCCGGCTCTGAGCATTAATTGGTGACTTATAACCTCGGCTTCTGCAGGTACTTCACGTAAAGTTGGAGCATATAATCTTGAAACTCGCATTAATTAATCTTCCTCTCAATAAGTATTTTATCAATTTCAGCAAAAAGTGCGTCAATAATTTCTTCTTCACGAACTTTTTTAATAATTTCACCTTTTCTAAAGATCAAGCCTTCGGAAATTCCACCCGCAATACCGATGTCGGCTTCCCTGGCTTCGCCTGGTCCATTTACTACACAACCCATTACCGCAACAGTAATAGGTTCCTTTATATTTTCTAAGCGTCTTTCAACTTCAAGAGCTAATTTTTCAAGATTAATCTGTGTCCTGCCACAAGTAGGACAAGAAATCAAAGTTGGTCCGTATTCTCGCAATCCTAAAGCTTTCAATATCTGATAGGCAACCCTTATTTCATTTGCCGGATCGCCGGTAAGAGAAACTCGAATTGTATCACCTATGCCTTCAGCCAGTAAAGCTCCAATTCCTACGGCAGACTTAATAATGCCGGAATTAACAGTTCCAGCTTCTGTGATGCCAATATGAAGCGGATAATCACATTGTGCAGCCATTAATCTGTAAGCAGCAATTGTTAAAGGAACATCATGTGCTTTTAAAGAAATTTTGATATTTCGATAATTATATTCCTCGAGTATTTTAATATGGCGCCATGCCGCTTCAACCAAGGCTTCCGGTGAAGGATGACCATATTTCAGCAATATGTCTTTAGGCAATGAACCTGCATTAACTCCAATACGGATTGGAATATTTAGTTCCGAGGCTTTCGTAATAACCTGTGAAACTTCGTCTTTACCGCCTATGTTACCTGGATTTAAACGTAAACCATCTACCCCAGATGCAATAGCTTCCAGCGCTAACTTATAATCAAAGTGAATATCAGCAATCAAAGGAATAGAAATTTGTTCTTTTATTGATTTAAGAGCTCGTGCCGCTCTTAAATCAGGAACAGCGCAACGAATAACATCACAGCCAAGTGCGGTCAATTCTTTTATTTGGTTTACCGTTGCCTCCACATTTTCTGTTTTCGTATTTGTCATTGATTGAACAGAAACTGCTGCATCGCCGCCTATAAATATATTGCCCAATTTTAATTGGCGGCATTTACGTCTATACATTTTTTACCCTCCAAGTTTAAAACACTATTTTGTTAAATCCATTATGGTTGCAACTAATGTTATCGTAAGAATGAGTGCAAACCCAATCATTTGAATAGCATTCATCGTTTTTGCGCTAAGCGACTTGCCTCGTAATGCTTCAATACTAAGAACAATAAAGTGCCCTCCATCCAAGGCAGGTATAGGTAAAAGATTCATAATGCCTAAATTTATGCTTAAAAAGGCAACAAAGTTTAACAAAGGCATTATACCCTGCTGTGCTACTTCACCGGCCATCTGAGCAACGCCAATCGGCCCGGAAACATCAGCAGGAGCACTACCGGAAAATATTTTAATCAGACCATTAATCATGCCTATCATAATATTTTTTGTATAGGTAACTGATAATTTTGCCGCATCAAAGATTGATAATGATTGTTTTTCAAACTTTGGATAAACACCAATCAAAGGTCGTTTAAACTCTTCGCTATATTCAGAAACAATTTTATATTCACTTACTTTTCCATCTCTTTGGACTTCTAAAGTCACTTCTTCATTCGGATGTTTTGCTAATGTAGCCACAAGGCCGTCAAAGGTTGCAATATTTTCGCCATTAATTGACAAAATTCTGTCGCCCGACATTAAACCTGCTTGAGCAGCAGGTTTTCCGTGTATTACATCTCCTATTACATTTTCGTTTACCGGCTGATCAATACCGCTTATAGCAAAAATACCAAAAAACAAAAACACAGGCAAAATAAAATTCATTATTGGACCTGCAAGAATAACTAACATGCGAGAAAAAATCGGTTTCGATGTAAAACCATCTGGCGTTGGTTCCTCATCAGGATCCATGCCAGCAATTTTATTATATCCGCCTAAAGGGATTAAACGTAAAGAATACTGAGTTTCTCCTTCAGTTGTCTGATATATTTTCGGTCCAAAACCGACCGCAAACTCATCAACCCTCATACCAGTAAGTTTGGCTGTAATAAAATGCCCAAATTCATGCACTGTTACTAAAACGCCAAAAACAAAAATTGCAGCTAATATTGTAGTCAAAAGTTATCCTCCCAACCTGTCTAATTTAATTTTCCTATAGCCACCCTAGCAGTAGCCCTTGTTTCTCTATCAATATATTCAATATCATCTATTGTAGGATTAGTAATACCTTTATGCCTATCCAAAGATCTCAAAACAATTTCTGGAATATCCAGAAACTTAATCCTGCCATCTAAAAAGGCAGAAACTGACTCTTCATTAGCGGCATTGAAGGCACACGGTGCCGTACCGCCATTTTTTCCACATTCAACTGCAAGCTGAAGTAATGGAAAAGTTTCAACATCTGGCTGTTCAAAAGTTAAAGGTGACGCTTTAACCAAATCAAGCTGGCCAAAAGCATTATCCCATCTTTTAGGAAATGAAAGCGCATATTGTATCGGCAGCTTCATATCTGTAAGTCCCATCTGTGCAATTACAGAACCATCATTAAACTCGACAAGGGAATGTACGATGCTTTGAGGATGAACAACTACTTCTATTCTATCGTAATCAATGCCAAAAAGCCAGTGAGCCTCAATAACCTCAAGACCTTTATTGGCTAATGTGGCAGAATCCACAGTTATTTTCTTACCCATACTCCATTTAGGATGTTTCAAGCATTGTTCCAGGGATACCTTTTCCAACTCACTTCTTTGTTTACCTCGGAATGGACCTCCTGAAGCTGTAATCAACAAACGTCTGATTTCCTCATGTCTTTCACCATTGAGTGACTGGAAGATAGCACTATGTTCACTATCAACAGGCAATAATGAAACACCATTTCTTTTAACTGCTTCGATAAAGAGTCCACCAGCAGCTACAAGTGTCTCTTTGTTAGCTAAGGCAATATTTTTTTTGTGTTCGACGGCTGCCAAAGTTGAACGTAGACCGGCATAGCCAGATACGGCAGCTACTACTGTGTCAATCTTGCTATAAGTAGCGACCGCGAGAAGACCTTCTTCGCCGGATAATATTTCAGTTTTACCGTGATATCGACTTCTTAGGCGTTTTGCGGCTTCCTCGTCAAATACCGCGGCTATATCCGGACTAAATTCTTTTATTTGTTGTTCCAGAAGGTCATCATTAGTATGTGTTGCAAGGGCACCTATTCTAACTTTCTCAGGATTAGATTTAACCACGTCTAAAGTTTGCTTGCCAATTGAACCGGTACTGCCCATCACAGCAATTGTTTTTATCATTTTAAGAAACCCATCCTTTACCTACTTATAGAAAAATATAAAAAATAAGATAATATGTGATAGGTATAGCGAACAAAACGCTGTCGAAGCGATCAAGAACACCGCCATGCCCAGGGAAAACATTACCAGAATCTTTAACACCAAACGATCTTTTTAATAAAGATTCTACCAAATCTCCCAATGGAGCAAATATAGCTATTATTATAGACAAAATGAATGTTTTTAAAATGTCAAACGCGAGCAAAGATGTTCCTAAATACATTACAACAAGTATACAGCCAAGAAAGCCGGCTATGGCGCCCTCAATGCTCTTTTTAGGGCTGACAGCCTGGCAAAGAGGTCTCTTACCAAAAGCACAGCCAAATATATACGCAAAAGTATCACTAGCCCAGGTGCCAAAAAGAACCAGCCAAAGAAACACTTCGCCTAAGGGCATGCTTCCCATACCGATAACATTAACCATAGAAGGAGATACTTCACGCAACATTATAAAATGAGAAAACAATAATCCAATGTATAAAACAGAAAAAGACGAAAGAGCTACTTCCGGTGCCCAATTTCCTCGTTTATGATAATATAGTCCCTCCAGCATAATAGAAATTATAGCAGCCGTTAGAATTGGCACCAGTGTATCTTTGTAACCAAACGCAGGCACTATATTTAAGATGGCAACAGCAGTCCCGCTTGTAAGGTAGTAAACCTTGTATCCCTTGCTAAGCATCATTACCCGGAACTCATACCAGCCAATAATAGCCAAAACAAGGACAGCCGAAGCAAATATTAAGCCACCGCTTCTGATTAAAAAAAATGCTGCCGTGATGCCCACAATGGCAGTAAATGTACGTTTTAACATATCACACCCACTTGCTTATTTGGTATTTAAACCACCGAAACGGCGGTCGCGTTTTTGAAAATCTCTCACTGCTTGTAAAAAAAACTCACTGGAAAAATCTGGCCAATAAATTTCTGTGTTCCAAATCTCCGCGTATGCAATTTGCCACAACATAAAATTGCTTATTCTGCGATCGCCGCCGGTTCTTATTAATAAATCAAGCGGTGGTAAATCTTTTGTATATAAATTACTTTCAAAACACTTTAAATCTATTTCATCAATCGAAAGAAGACCATTTTTCACTTCAGCAGCTATTTTTTTAACTGCCTCAAGAATTTCAGCCTGTCCCCCATAGTTAATTGCTAAATTAAGTATAATTCCTGTATTATCTTTTGTTTTCTGAACAGCATTGTCCATTTTCTCCTGTACGTTTTTTGGTAAACCGTCGCGACTACCCATAAAACGTACACAAACATTATTTTTCTGAAAAGTATAAATTTCATTAGTCAAATAACGGTCTAAGAGTTTCATAATAAAATTAACTTCAGAGGCCGGCCTTTTCCAATTTTCTGTCGAAAAAGCATAGGCGCTTAGCACCTTTACACCAATATTATCTGCAATGCGTACAATCTCTTTTAATCTTTCAGCACCTGCATAATGGCCATAAGTACGAGGTTTTCCCTGTTCTTTTGCCCATCTCCCATTACCATCCATGATAACAGCGATATGCTGCGGAATAAATCTAGGATCAACAAAAATATCCTCTATTTGATTAGGAATTGGTTGTTCAATATTCTTTGATTCAAATATTTTTTTAAGCATAATATCGCACCGCCGTAAATAACTAATAATAGAAAAACAGGCGCAACCCCCTCTTATCTGAGGGGGTTGCGCATTTCATTTACTCATTCAGGTTGTTTAATCGCACCTACTGGGCAAACAGAAGCGCATGCACCACACTCAACACATTCAGATTCAGTGATCTTGTACTTAGCGCCATCTTCTACGATAGCACCAACTGGGCATGTACCAGCGCATGTTCCACAGCCAACGCATTCTTCTTCATTAATTTTGTATGCCATTGTTCATTGCACCTCCCTTCGGAATCTATATGAGCTTATTAAACAGATTGTTTGATCTGCAGCCAGCGATTGTCGAACAACGTAAAGTGATGGTACTCCTGTGCATTCCTCAGGAATCATTCTGGGGGGCTTTGTTATTTCAACTTTATACTTCAATCCAAGTCTATCCAAAACATTTGTTGCCATATCCAATCTATAAGCAAGCAAATCAGGTACAGTCAATGTCAATTTTTCACACTTCCATAACTTCTTTTTCTTTGTGGGCCATGATAACATCTATTTCTTTAATAAACTTGTCAGTTGTTTTCTGCATTTCATCAGTAGCCTTTTTGGCTTCGTCTTCAGTAATTTCTTTAGCCTTTTCTATTTTCTTAATAACTTCATTTGCTTCTCTTCTGACGTTTCTTATTACTATCCTACAGTCTTCAGCTTTCTTATGAACTATCTTAACAAGTTCTTTTCTGCGTTCTTCAGTGAGCTGTGGCAAATTTAATCTGATAACAGTACCATCATTATTTGGGTTTAGACCCAAATCAGATTTCATTATAGCTTTTTCTATATCCTTTAATAAATTTCTTTCCCATGGTTGAATTACAATAATGCGTGGTTCAGGAACAGAGATGTTAGCAACCTGACTCACAGGTGTAGGTGTGCCATAGTAATCAACAAATACTTTCTCGAGAAGTGACGGCGTTGCACGACCAGCTCTGACTGTAGCAAGATCTGCCCTTAAAAGCTCAATCGTCTTATTCATTTTAAAATTTGTTTGTTCCATAACATCGCTAATCGTGGTCATTTATATCCCTCCAACCAATGTTCCGATATGTTCTCCTAAAGCAGCCCTAAGAATATTCCCTGGCTTATCAATATTAAAAACAACAATGGGTATCTTATTATCCATACACAGACTAATAGCAGTCGAATCCATAACGCCTAAATTTCTTTGTATAACTTCAATATAATCCAAAGTTTCAAATTTCTTTGCTTCTGGATGTTTGGCTGGATCAAGGTCGTAAACTCCGTCTACGCCTTTTTTTGCCATAAGAATAACGTCTGCTTCAATTTCTGCCGCCCTAAGCGCTGCTGTCGTGTCAGTGGAAAAATATGGGTTACCAGTTCCAGCCGCAAAAATAACTACTCGTCCTTTTTCCATATGCCTGATAGCTCTGCGTCTGATGTATGGCTCAGCAATCTGACGCATTTCAATAGCTGTCTGCACTCTTGTTACGACTCCGCGATTTTCCATTGCATCCTGCAGTGCCAAAGAATTAATAACTGTTGCAAGCATGCCCATATAATCAGCTGTTGCTCTATCCATGCCTTTAGCGCTACCAGAAAGTCCTCGCCAGATATTTCCTCCACCATTAACAATGGCTACCTCAAGCCCAGCAGATAAAAGATCCTGAATCTGCTTTGCTATAGAATCCACTACATCCGGATCAATGCCAAAACCTTTATCACCAGCCAAAGCTTCGCCGCTTAACTTTAGTATCACACGTTTGAATTTCAAATTATTTGGCAATTTGTATTACCTCCCAACAAGTTCTTCACTCATTTTAATTTCTACAAACTTAGTAAATTTCCTCTTTAACGCAGGAAAACATTTTTAGATTATTGCTTTTTAAAATCATTGCTTCATAAAATAAGAGAACACTAAAGTGTTCTCTTATTTTTATATCAGATTTTTATTTTACAAAAGACATAACTTCAGCTGCAAAATCAGTTTCTTTTTTCTCAATGCCTTCGCCCAAATAATAGCGGGTAAAACGACGGATTGAAATATTTTCACCAATCTTAGCAATGCTTTCAGTAATCAAATCGCTGATAGTTTTGTCTGGATCCTTGACAAAGTCTTGATCAAGCAGACAAACTTCTTTATAGTATTTTTCAATACGGCCAGAAACCATTTTTTCAATAATTTTTTCAGGTTTTCCTTCATTACGAGCTTGCTCAGAAAGAACTTCTTTCTCATGTTCAAGTTCGCCTGTTGGTACTTCATCACGTTTCAAGTATGTTGGATTTGCGGCAGCTATATGCATTGCAATATCCTTAGTTAAATTTTTGAAAGCATCAGTCTTGGCAACGAAATCAGTTTCGCAATTGATCTCTACCAAAACACCAATTCTTCCACCTGCATGTATATAAGCTTCCACAAGACCTTCAGCCGCTACACGACCAGCCTTTTTAGCTGCAGCAGCTAAACCTTTTTCCCGCAAGAAATCAATCGCCTTATCAATATCGCCAGATGTCTCAGTCAAAGCTTTTTTACAGTCCATCATGCCAGCGCCAGTACGCTCGCGTAATTCTTTTACCAAAGCAGCAGTAATTTCAGCCATAAAAAATTTTCCTCCCTTTTCAGTTACAAGTCAAAATGGTTGAACTATTCTTCTGTTTCTTCAGACGCAACAATCACTTCAGTATCCACAGCTACTTTAGCTGCTTCCACCTGCATACCTTGACGACCTTCTAAAACAGCATCAGCCATTTTTGCAGTTAAGAGTTTTACTGCACGAATTGCGTCATCATTTGCAGGAATAACGTGATCAATTTCATCTGGATCACAGTTAGTATCAACAGTTGCAACAATAGGAATATTCAATTTATGTGCTTCTAAAACTGCAATATGTTCTTTGCGTGGGTCAACTATAAACAAAGCACCAGGCAGTTTTTTCATATCTTTGATACCGCCAAGATATTTTGTAAGTTTTTCCATCTCATGACGAAGTCCGAGAACTTCTTTTTTAGGAAGCAATTCAAAAGTTCCGTTAGCTTCCATTTCTTCCAATTTACGTAAACGACTAATACGGGCTTGAATAGTTTTGAAGTTAGTCATCATACCGCCAAGCCATCTTTCATTTACAAAAAACATGTTGCAGCGAATAGCTTCATCACGCATAGCATCCTGAGCTTGTTTTTTAGTACCTACAAACAAAATGCTTTCGCCACGAGCTGCTACCTCACGAATGAAATTGTAAGCTTCTTCGACTTTCTTAACAGTTTTTTGCAAATCAATAATGTAAATGCCGTTTCTTTCAGTGAAGATGTAAGGAGCCATCTTCGGGTTCCAGCGTCTGGTCTGATGACCAAAATGTACGCCAGCCTCAAGTAGTTGTTTCATAGAAATAATTGCCATTTCAAATTCCTCCTGTTTTTTCCTCCACGGATTTTTTTCGTCATTAACCAGAACAACAGATATCGTCTGGACAGAAGACGCAATACTCCGCGTGTGTATTTAACCGAACGTAATTATAACATAAAGTGATTATCTAAACAAGAGGTGCATGTGCTTACACCAAAACAAAATACAAATATGACGAAAAAGCTATTTTTTAAGTTGATGTATACAATATTATTTAAGCCAAAACATTGCTAATAATCGTTTAATATGATAGATTTAACGCAAATCATATGAATCTTTCGTCCTGCAAAAATATGCAGGACGTTTTTTCTGGCTAAGGTTATATATTTTTGAAAGGTAGGTTTTATACTTATGTCAACATTCGATTTTAACACTGTGGTTTCACCATTTATCAAAGCATTGCCACCATCTGGATTAGCTAAATTTTTGGAAATCACCGCCAATAATCCCAATATTGTCCCCTTAAGTGTCGGAGAACCTGACTTCGATATTCCTGAGAAAGTCAAGACAGCATGCATTGATAGTATAAACGACGGAAAAAGCACCTACACTTCAACACTGGGTCTTTTAGAACTTAGAGAAGCAATTGCTGAAAATACTTACTATAACTATGGTGTAAAGTATGACCCAAAAACTGAAATTATGGTAACGGTTGGTGTCAGTGAAGCTCTTTATGTTGTTATGCGCTCAATTTTGGCTCCTGGTGATGAAATAATTATTCCTGAACCATGTTATGTAGCGAATAAAGCCTGCATTATCTTATCTGGAGCTAAACCGGTTCCTGTCGAAACATTTTTAGAAAATAATTTCGTACCTACGATAGAAGATCTTGAAAAGGCTGTAACTCCAAAAACAAAAGCCATTCTATTAGGTTACCCCAATAATCCTACCGGTGCCATAATAAGCAAAGATCAAATAAAACAAATTGGTGATTGGGCTACAAAACACAACCTTGTAATTGTTTCTGACGAATTATATGCTCATCTTACTTATGGTGGCAAAAAACATACAATGTTCACTTCCTACTCAGAATTCCGTGATCGTACTATTGTGCTGAATGGTTTCTCAAAAGCTTATGCTATGACGGGTTTGCGTCTTGGCTATATCACAGCTCCTGCAGCTATCATAAGCGCAATGAACTTGCTGCATCAAAATGTTGTGCTGTGTGCAAACTCTACTGCGCAATATGGTGCAATCGCGGCATTAAAATATTGTCAAAAAGACGTGGAAGCAATGGTTGCTGAATATGATGCACGCAGAAAAATAATGATTGATGCCTTTAAGTCAATGAATATACCAATCTACTCGCCAGAAGGTGCTTTCTATGTATTCCCATGCATTAAAGAAACAGGATTGACAAGCATGGAATTTGTGGAAAAACTTTTAGATGAAGAAAATGTGTTAGTAATACCTGGAAGTATCTTTGGCAACAGCGGCGAGGGTTTTATACGTTGTTCTTATGCATATTCACAAGAAAACCTCAAGATAGCACTTGATCGTATTGCCAGATTTATCACTAAGTACAGAAAATAACATTTCATAAAAGAAACAAATAAATAAAAAAGCGAACTTTTGGTATAAAAACCAAAAGTTCGCTTTTAATTTTCGTTCAGCGCGGCTCTACAAGCAACTTAATAGCAGTTCTTTGACCGCCTTCAATTTCAATTTCAATAAAAGCTGGAACACAGATAAGATCCATACCGCTGGGAGCAACGAATCCTCTTGCAATAGCGACTGCTTTAATTGCCTGATTCAGTGCGCCAGCGCCGATTGCCTGCATTTCTGCCCTTCCGTGCTCACGTAAAACACCTGCAAGAGCTCCTGCTACAGAATTTGGGTTAGACTTTGCCGATACTTTTAGTACGTCCATTAAAATACCCCTCCCCCGATTCACTTGCATATATTGAACACAATATTATTTCGTTATAAGATCCAGTAATCCTGCAAAAAAATACTAAAATACAGTATACATTTAAAAATAAATCAATAAATTTATATAAAATACACTACTTTTCTTTTCTTAAAAAATACATATAAAGGGCGCATAAAGTTTTAGCATCAAAAATTGTCTCCGCTAACAGCATTTTTCTTACATCATCTTGCCCTATTGTTACTACTTCAATAAATTCATCATCGTCCGTATGCTGTTCATGCAGTTCAAGATCTTCGGCCAAAAAAAGATGAATAATCTCATCAGTAAACCCCGGTGTTGTTGCTATAGTTGTCAGTTTACTCCACTTTGCCGCTGAGTAACCAGTTTCTTCCGAAAGCTCTCTTATAGCGCATTTTAAAAGATCTTCATTTATTTCCAGCTTCCCGGCAGGGATTTCATAGATAACGGAATCTAAAGGATACCTGTATTGCTTGACAAAAACGATGCTGCCATCATCCAAAATCGGCAAAATCGCAACTGCTCCGGGATGATGAACTAGTTCTCTGACAGCCTCTTTGCCATCCGGCAAGATTACCTTATCAACAGCAATCCTTAGTAATTTACCATCAAAAACAGTTTTCGTTGATACATGCTTTTCCCACAGCATGTTTTTTTTAAGCGAACCCAAAGTGCTATTTACCCCCTATTACGTTACACATCTCAATTTATACCATCTTTAATTTTTTCTGCCATTAACAATAACTGCTTAGCGTTCGTTCTTGATGCCTCAGATATATTATTGCCGCCAGCCATACGCATTATTTCCGTTATACGCTCTTCCCTTTCAAGCGTTTTAACTAATGTGCTGGTTTTGTTATTCTCTACTACCTTTTCAATATATAAATGATTATCAGCAAAAGTTGCAATCTGGGCTAAATGCGTAATACAAAGAACCTGTCTCACATTAGCAATAATTGCAATTTTTTCTGCCATTTTCTGAGCTGTAACGCCACCTACACCGGTATCAATTTCATCAAAAACCATAGTCGGAACACCTGATTTTTCTAATAAAACTGTCTTAATAGCCAAAGCAATTCTTGAGAGTTCTCCCCCGGAGGCCACCTTTGAAAGAAGACGCGCTTCCTGTCCAAGATTGGCAGTAAAATAAAATTGTGCATCGTCTACGCCATTAGGACCAATTTCAGGTTTTTTAGCAAGTATTATCTGGAACTTACCCTGCGGCATTGCCAAATCCCTTATGTGCTGCGTTACTAATTTTTCAAACTTATCGGCAATTAATGCTCTTGCAAACGTCAATTCTTTGGCTTCTTTTTTCAAAGTCTCAGATATAACTCTCAGCTGTGATTTTTTGTTATCAATGCGATCAGTTATTAAAGACAGCTCATTCAGCTGTTCTTTAGAGACAGACAAATAATCCTCAATTTTCGCAAAGGTATTACCGTATTTTTTCTTCAAACGATACCACAAATCAAGTCTTTCCTGTACATACGTTAAATATGCAGGATCAAAATCATCTTTTTCTATATAGTTGCTAAGGCTTTGCCTGGCATCTTCTAAGGTCAACCATGCATTATCAAAAGCATTATAAAAAACCTCTAATTCTTTATCGTATACCAAAACTGAAGATATCTTATCACGAGCCTCGCTCAAGCTGTCCATAACTCCCTGAATACCATTTTCATTGCCATTTAGTAAGTCATAGGCGGCCGTTGAAGCAGACATAATCTTAGTACTGTTGGTTAGTTTTTTTGCTGTTTCCTGTAAAGCTTCTTCCTCACCAGAAAACAATTTTGCAGATTCAATTTCATTAATCTCCCATTCGAGACGTTCACTAATTTTTTCACGATCAGCATTTTGTGAGTTAAGAATTTCAAGTTCCTGTCTGATGCTAAGATAATCATTATATTTATCTTTATAGTTTCTTAACAAATCATCAATAACTTCTGAACCATACAAGTCTACTAAATTTAAGGGTTCTCCAACTTTTAATAATCTTTGGTTCTCATGTTGTCCATGTATGTCGATAAGCTGCTCACTAAGCTTTTGCAACAAACCCAAAGGAACTTGCACACCATTAACCATAGTAACGCTTTTGCCTGATTTAAGAACTTTTCTGCGGATAAACAAAAAATCTTCATCTACTTCTATCCCATATTCGAACAGAATTGGTAAAATTGCCTGTAAACCAGAAATATCAAAGACAGCTTGGACCCAATAATGATCCTCGCCATCACGAATATATTCTGCTGATGCCCTGCTGCCGAGAACAATGCCAAGAGCATCTATCAGTATTGACTTACCAGCACCTGTTTCGCCAGAAAACACATTAAAGCCAGGTTCCAATTCTATTCTTGTATCTGCAATTAAGGCAAAATTATGAACATGTAATGACTTCAGCATATTTTCACCATCTTCACATTAAATATGCATATTTAAGCGGGCAGTAAATGCAGGGATATTATCTCGATTATCTACAGCAACAAAAATTGTATCGTCACCGGCAACCGTTCCCAATACTTCAGGCCATTTCATATAGTCTATACCATAAGCAACTGCTTGTGCTGTGCCCGGTAAAGTACGAATTACAACTAAATTTTCAGAAATACCAATACTTATAATTGAATCCTGAAAAGTACGCTCTAGCCTGCCTTGTGATAAAATCATCCCATGTTCTTTTGGAAATGCGTATCTGTAGCCGCCGCTTGCATCTGGAATCTTAATGAGCATTAGTTCCTTAATGTCGCGTGAAACCGTAGCCTGTGTAACATCAATACCACTACTGCGTAATGCTTGTGCTAAATCATCTTGAGTTTCAATTACCTGTGCTTCAATAATTTCTTTGATTTTTTCATGTCTGGCAATTTTCATAAATATCACCCCTTAATCATCCTTGGAACTTCGAATTATCTCCGCCTCTACGCAACTTTTCCTGCCATGTTTCGTAATAAGTTGAAGGGTAGATGTGAAGAAATTGAACACTAAGCGGACTTTTTTGAATAACAACTTTTTCTTTTTCTGTTATACGTTTAATATTAATTCCATCAGCTGAAAGATACCATTCATCACAAGGTGGCATGACACTAATTTCAATTGTATCGGACATTGGAATAATTAACGGTCTGGTTTCCAACGAATGCGCACATATAGGTGTTAATATGCTAACGTCCAGACCGGGATATACTATTGGACCACCGGCAGCCAAAGAATATGCTGTTGAGCCAGTTGCTGTTGCAACAATAACACCATCTGAAGGGTAAACTACCGACTTCTGGCCAGCTATTCTAACATCTAATCTTGCCAACCGTGAAAAATGCCCTTTTGTCAGTACAAAATCATTAAGAGCATGGGCACATATAGCTTCGTGTTTGTTTTCGTCAAATACAGCAGCTTGCAGCATACTGCGTTGCTCAACCCAGAAATCTCCATCTCTGACCTTTAAGATGGCTTCCTCCATTTGCGGGAACTCTACTTCGGTTAAAAAACCTAGCTTACCGAAGTTTACACCAAAAACTGGAATTTTCAACGAAGCTGTATGTCTGGTCATTCGAAGCAGCGTACCATCGCCGCCTAACGACATAGCTGCTGTAAAACACTGCATAGATAAGCAATCCTCGGTTGAGTAGCCCTTACAAAAATATTCGTCCGCAATAGAATATGGCAAAATGGGTTCTATGTTATTATTTCGGCATAAATCAACAACACGCCTCAATACATTGCGAACGCTATTCTTCTCCAGATTAGGGAAAATCCCTAATACTAATCTCATACGCTCTTCTCCTCAGCAGTGTCTTTTATATTTCCATGCGACAAAGCAACAATCTGACTTATCAGTTCATCATTAATGCTGTCACTTTCATTCAAAGTTAAATACAACAAGTACTCGATGTTTCCTTCAGGGCCTTTAATCGGTGAATAATCAAGCCCGCCTATACCAAATTTTTCATCTCTTGCCATATTTAATACTTTTTCTATTACTTCTTCGTGTACTTTAGGATCACGTACAACACCTTTTTTGCCAACTTTATCTTTGCCTGCTTCAAACTGCGGCTTTATTAAAGCTATAACACTACCATCATTGCTTAAGAGTTTTTTTACTGCCGGTAATACTTTATCCAGTGAAATAAAAGCAACATCAATCGTTGCTATTTGTATTTTCTCCGGTAGTGAGGATTCGTCCAGGTACCTTACATTTGTTCTTTCCATATTGACTACGCGTTCATCGTTACGAAGACTCCAGGCGAGTTGGCCATAACCCACATCAATCGCGTAAACTTTGCGTGCACCATTTTGCAGAGAACAATCTGTAAATCCGCCTGTTGAGGCTCCAATATCAGCAACAATTTTATCTTTGAGTGATATAGGAAAGACTTTTAAGGCTTTTTCCAGTTTTAATCCGCCGCGGCTGACATATGGAAGTTTATTGCCGATAATCCTAATCTTTACTTCATCAGCAACTTGAGTACCCGGCTTATCTACTTTAAGGTCATTAACCAAAATTTGCCCAGCCATAATGGCCGCTTGTGCCTTAGAACGAGTATCAAAAAATCCTTGTTCAACCAAGAGTGCATCTAAACGTTTCTTCGCCACACAGATCCCCCATTTTCCTCGGCTAACCACTCTGTAATATGTTTGGTCATACCTGCCACGTCCAGTTCAATATCTCTAAAAAGTAATTTCTTATCACCATGCGGTACAAGGGTATCAGGTATACCAAAAGAAAGTACTCTGGTATCACGCAAAACATCATTTTTATTAAGTATTTCCAGTATTTCTGAACCAACACCGCCAGCAAGGGCATTTTCTTCCATTACAACTAAATTATTATAGCTATTCGCACATTGTATTAACAACTCTTCGTCCAGCGGTTTTATGAAACGCATGTTAACAACGCCAGCATCAAGACCAAAAGTCTGCAATTGAGAAGCAACAGCAACAGCCGGTGCAACCATGCTGCCAGCCGCCCAAATACAAACATCCTTGCCTTTTTTTAACTCCTCAGCTTTACTATAGGGCAATAGCTTTAATTCTTCTTCACAAGCTACACCAAGGCCGCTACCCCTCGGATAACGAATGGCGACTGGTTTTTTTAATTCAAGCGCAGTGTAAAGCATGTGCCGCAATTCATTTTCGTCCTTTGGAGCCATAATTGTTATGGCAGGCATCATTCTGAGATATGAATAATCGAAAATACCATGATGAGTATAACCGTCATCACCAACTAAACCAGCTCTATCCAAACAAAATACCACCGGAAGGTTCTGCATGCACACATCATGCAAAACTTGATCATATGATCTTTGTAAAAACGTGGAATAAATAGCAACTACAGGCTGCATATTATTAGCTGCCAATCCCGCTGCCATAGTTACTGCGTGCTGTTCAGCAATACCAACATCAAAAGCTCTTTCCGGAAACTTTTCAAAGAACTCGGTTAAGCCGGTGCCATCACGCATTGCTGCTGTGATAGCAACAATATTCGGATTGTTTTCTGCAAGCTTAACTAATGTATTACCAAATACTTCCGTGTAAGTTTTTGGTGCACCTTCCACTATTATTTTTTCACCAGTTGTTATTTCAAAGGCGCCAGTACCGTGAAACTTATCAGGGTTTGCTTCAGCTGGTAAATAACCTTTTCCCTTTTTTGTAATAACATGCACCAAAACGGGTTTATCAATATTTTTTGCACGTTCCATAATATCAATAAGTCCATCAAGATTATGACCATCAACAGGCCCAATATAAGTAAAGCCAAGTTGTTCAAAAAGCATGCCTGGTGCTAAAAAATATTTTAAAGTATCTTTAACGCGGCGCGCTGTATTTGCGACATGCTCGCCAATTGTAGGTATGCTTTTAATTAAACTTTCCAGATCAGTCTTAAGATGCGAATATGTTGGGTCAGTTCGTAACCTGCAAAGATATTCGGAAAGTGCCCCTACATTCTCAGAAATAGACATTTCATTATCATTGAGAATAATGATTATCTTTTTCTGTAATACTCCGGCATTATTCAAAGCTTCTATTGCCATGCCACCCGTAAGAGCGCCATCGCCTATGACAGCGATAACATTATAGTCTTCACCCTTAAGGTCACGAGCAACAGCCATGCCTAAAGCGGCAGAAATTGATGTGCTTGAGTGCCCCGTACCAAAGGCATCATGCTCACTTTCACTCCTTTTTGGAAAGCCAGAGAGGCCATCATACTGGCGTAAAGTATCAAACATTTCTCTTCTACCGGTTATAATTTTATGTACATATGCTTGATGCCCTACATCCCATACGATTTTATCGTTTGGTGTAGTAAAAACTTTGTGTAAGGCTAGCGTCAATTCAACGACACCTAAATTAGGAGCTAAGTGCCCACCTGTTTTTGAAATGACATTTACCAAAAATTTTCTGATTTCTTGCGCAAGTTTTGCCATTTCTTCAATATTTAGTTTTTTCACGTCTGAGGGCGAATCAATTTTATTTAAAAACTGCACTGGATAATCCTTCCTTTTTAAAAGGTATATGAACTATAAAATATTATACTAAAATCATGATTTGCGATTACAAATCATATTTGCTATATCGCACAGTGGTTCTGCCTTATCGCCAAAAATTCCCAGGCATCCCAGAGCCTCATTAATTGTTTTCTCAGCCAATGCTTTAGCGCCCGCTAAAGTATAAAGGGTTACATAGGTAGATTTTGAGTTCTTCTCATCACTGCCGGCAGTTTTTCCCATTTCCTGTAAATTGCCCTCTACGTCAAGAATATCATCAGTTATTTGAAAGGCTAAACCAATCAAATCTGCAAATTTTGTTAAGGCAAGTAATTGCTGGCTATCTGCACCGGCAAGTCGTGCACCCGATCTGACGGCAGCAATAAACATGGCACCTGTTTTAGCAGCATGTAATGTATTTAATTCAGTAACCGATATTTCTTTACCTTCAGCGTCGATGTCAAGGGCTTGCCCACCAACCATTCCATAATTGCCGGCACACATAGCCACTTCCCTTATGGTTTCAACTAAAACATCAGCATTAACATTTTTCTGTTCAAGCATAACTTCAAAAGCCAAGGTAAGAAGTGCATCACCCGCAAGTAACGCCATTGCGTCACCATAAACCTTATGATTGGTTAATCTTCCTCTTCTGTAATCATCATTATCCATTAAAGGCAAGTCATCATGAATCAGAGAATAAGTATGAATCATTTCCAAACCACATGCAACTGGAAGATAATTATAGCCATTGCCGCCAACAGTATCTGCTGTGGCCATCAAAAGAAGGGGTCGTATACGTTTGCCACCAGCTAAAAGGCTGTATTTCATTGCTTCATCAACACGTGATATTCCTTTTTTCTGCATACGTTTTTCAAGATAACTATTTACTAATATTTTTCTATCTTCATAATACTTTGCAAAATCCATACTATTCTTCAACCTCTCCGAATGGCATATAATTATAATTTTCGTCACTAGTCGCTATAACTTTCTGGACTTCTTGCTGAGCATTATTTAATTTAGCATGACAGACTTGGCTTAACTCCACACCTTCTTTAAAAACATCCAATGCTTCTTCCAAAGATAAGTCGCCGCTTTCCAATAATTTCACGTTAGCTTCAAGTTTGCTTATAGCTTCTTCAAATTTTAGGTCTTTAATCTTCTTTTTTACTGGCATTGCATTTTACCGCCTTTTCACAGTCGTTACAGCCGATAATATAAATCCGTCTGTTGTAACAGTTTCAATTGATTCACCAATTTGCACAGCATCTATTGTTTTAATAATTGTTCCATTTGCTTTTCTTGCTATACTATATCCCCTGCTCATAATATTTAAAGGACTGGAAGCGTCAAGTCTTGTCAGAAGCAACGCATACTTATGCTCACTATTTTGCTGTATTCTATTGATAGACAAGAAAATACGATTCATAAAGTTGTCAACTGTAATTTTCTTATCAGCCAACCACCTATCAGGCTCTTTTAAAACTAAAGCATTTGAGATTTCCAGAAGTTTGTTTTCGTTTCTTTCAATGAGTGCAGTAACTGCACGTGAGTTCCTTTGATTCAGTTGTCCAAGATTTCTAAGAAGTTCCCAAATATTGGGAACAACTATTTCAGCAGCTTGTGATGGTGTCGCAGCTCTACGATCAGCTGCAAAATCAGCAAGCGTAAAATCAGTTTCATGCCCAATTGCAGTTACAATCGGAATTTCCGATGAGGCAATAGCGCGAACAACACGTTCTTCATTGAAGGCCCACAAATCTTCAATCGACCCGCCTCCTCGCCCCACTATGAGGACATCAGCCAGTTTGTGTTTATTCATGAAATTAATTGCTTTGACTATTTCTCCACCAGCATCTTCCCCTTGCACCTTGACAGGAAAAAACACCAATTTTACACCAGGACTGCGCCTCTTGGAAACTGTTATTATATCGTGAATTGCCGCACCGGATTGAGATGTTATTATACCGATCTTTTGTGGTTGAGCAGGTATTTCACGTTTTCTTTCAGCTGCAAACAGCCCTTCCTGTTCAAGTTTTTGCTTTAACTTTTCGTAGGCTACCATTAAATCGCCTGCACCACTGGCAATCATAATATCAACATATAACTGGTAAATGCCATCCCGTTCGTAAACACCTATACGACCAATAGCCAGAACCTGGTCGCCGTCTTTAGGTAAAAATTTTAATTCAGCAGCTCTTCCTCGAAAAATAACCGCTTTGATGACACTGTTTTTATCCTTTAGGGTAAAATAACAGTGCCCTGAAGCATATCTTCTAAAATTCGATACTTCTCCTCGAAGCTGAATATTAAAAAACTCAGCGCGTGTTTCAATCATTTGTTTTATTATTCTATTAACATCACTAACTGTGTAGACGCTGTCAATCATGGCATTTCTCCAAAATTCTTCTTGCTGCGGCGGCACAGCCGACAGCATTATCAGAACTATACAGCGAGTCTGGTACAAAAAGCATTATATTATGCTCTGCAAGTTTTTCACTGATATGTTTTCTTATATATTTATTAGCAGTCACGCCACCTACCAAAAGAACATCAGAAACCTGACGTTTTTTAGCTGCATTTAATAAACAACGGACAAATGATTCAGCTAAAGAGTTTTCGACACCAAGAGCTATCTTTGAAGGAGTAATGCCAGCTTCAATTGCTCTTAAAGCAGCTGTTGCCGGACCGGAAAGACTAATTTCGCAATCTCTTACTGAAACTGGTAACGAATATATCTCATCACTTTGAGTGGCAAATTTTTCTAGTTCAGCGCCGGCTGGGAACTTCATGCCTAAGGCAACACCTACCCTATCGACATATTGGCCAGCGTTAAGATCAATACTGCCGCCAATTTCTGTAAGTGTGAAGTTACCTGCAACTTGAGCTTCAGCTAATAACAAATCAGTTGTCCCACCTGAAGCATGTAACATTAAGAACTTCGAATAACCCTTAAATCCCGAGGACCAGATACCGGCTTCAAGATGATTCTCCTGGTGACTTATTGGAACCAATTTTGCTTCCAACACAGCTGCCAATGATCTTGCTAATCCATAACCAGACAAAAAAGCCGGCATATATGAGTTTTCAAGCGGTCTTGGCTGTTTGGAAACGCCAATACCGATAATCTTCATATCACGCCGGTAAAATATCTTTTCTATTAATTCCGGCAGGTTGCGAGTGTGCTGAAAAACCATTTCAGATTGTGCCAAGCCACGCCTTCCAGGCTTGACTTCCAAAACACGTCGTACCTCATCAACCAAATTCCCCTGCCTATCAAGAACTGCTACTGATGTAGTGTAGCAGCTTGTATCAATACCTAAATATCCTTCAAATGTTCCCATGGTTCTTGACCATCTTCCCTAGCACACCATTAATAAAACGGCCTGAATCTTCCGTACCATACTTCTTAGCAACCTCTACTGCTTCATTAATCGCTACAGATGAAGCAATAGCATCAGTGGAAAGAAAAATCTCGTAGATCGCTATTCGTAAAATATTACGGTCTACTGCAGGCATGCGATCAACTGCCCAGTCAATTGCATAAGCAGCTATTTTAGCATCAATTGCCGACAAATTAGTAAGAATGCCATCCAAAAGAGCCAATGCATAAGCATCCTCGTCTTCCGAAATTTCTCCTTCTTTCGCAGCGCTGAAAGCTGTAAGCGGTGCGGTATCTTTTGAAAAATCTATCTGGAACAAACTTTTTAAAACAAGTTCACGTGCATTTCTACGACTCATATTTTTCCTCTTTCATAGTTATTATCTGTGATGGCCAGGTGGCAAAAGGCGGTCAAGTATATCCATTAAATCTTCTTTGTTGTCTATTCGTTTGCCTAGCAAATATCCTGCTGTAATACATATCAACAAGAAGATAGTCTGGAAAAAGCCCAGAATCAAGAACATCGCGCCAATAGTCAAACCAAACAACGATCCTACGAGACGTCCTCTGTAATTTTCCCAAAGATTTTGCAAGATCTCAGAAAACATAAATCTATCTCCTCTCACTTAAGTTTACTATTTTTTTGCTTGTATATGTTTGAAAAATACTTCAATATCTTTAACTTCCACTCCAAGTGTAGACATAACACTCTTACGAATAACCTGTTTCATCTCATCAGTTGTATCAGGTATATTTATCGCAGGTTCAATGGATGAATTAATTCGCAGATTTAAAGCGTTATCTATCATCTTCGCTGAAGCTTTAGCGTTGTGGACACCATAAATATCATTAGCAATTTCTGATACATAATCCTCAACAGCATTCTTGCTGATATGAATTTTACCTTCTTTATCATCGCCCAATGAAAGTGTGCTTACGCCCGTACCGCCAAGGCCTGTCACTAACAAACGAAGGCTAACTAATAAAAGCACAACACCACCAATAGCATACTCCCACTTACCAGGTATTGTAGCGCAAAAAGCATAGACAGTAGTAGGTGCAATTATTTGTAAGGCAAACAAAACTAAAAAAACAGCTACTACAGCCATTAAGATAGTGTATAAGGTTAAAATAATCCTATCAGGTATACCCATACTTAAAATCCCTCTCTCCTGTAACTACTTCAAAAATTTTCCGGCTCTTCAATCTCTTTTGTTTTACGTCTTGAAATTCCTTCTACATGGATATCAACAGCTACAACTTCGAATCCAGTCATACTTTCTACTGCCTCTTTTACCTTTTCCTGAATTTCTATAGCAACCTCTGGTATACAGATACCATATTCAATAATAACATAAATCTCGACAGTAACAGTTTTGCCGGTTACTATAACTTTAACACCTTTGGAGAAGTTTTTCTTGCCAAGAAGCTCAGCAATGCCACCAGCCAATCCTCCGCTCATTCCAGCGACACCTGCTACTTCAGTGGCTGCTAATCCAGCAACTATACTTATTACTTCATCAGCTATTTTTACAGAACCAACTTCTTCAGGAATTTCACTCTGTTCAATACGTTCTACTTTCACTTGTTCAATATCATGGTCCTCATTCATGGCTGGCCCTCCTTGAACTGAATGCAAAAAACCTACAATGTTACTGCTTAATTATACCATAGGTTCCTAAGCAATGCCACGTAAAGAGAATGAACAATGTTTATATTCAGGTATAAACAGAAAAACGCTCAAAAATGAGCGTTTTAATAATTAAGCACGTTCGATATACTCACCAGTTCTAGTGTCTATCCTAAGAACATCACCTTCATTGATAAAGAGAGGAACTTTTACAACATAACCAGTATCAAGTTTTGCTGGCTTGCTGCCGCCTGTTGCGGTATCACCGCGGATGCCAGGATCAGTTTCAACAACTTTTAACTCTACAGTATTCGGCAAATCAATACCAAGGATGCGTCCTTCATAAATCATGATTTTAACATCCATGTTTTCTTTCAAGAAGTTTACAGCAGTGCCAAGCTGTTCTTTGGTAAGTTCAACTTGCTCATAATTTTCATTATCCATAAAATTATAAGCACCGTCACCCTCATAGAGGTATTGCATCTCTCTACGATCGATATGAGCTTTTGGCAAACGTTCGCCGGCATTGAAAGTACGCTCTACGACAGAGCCCGTGCAAAGATTACGCATTTTGGCACGAACAAAAGCAGCGCCTTTTCCTGGTTTTACGTGTTGAAACTCAACGACCTGCCACGCATCACCATCAATGGTAACAGTTACGTTAGTTTTGAATTCATTTGTTGAAATCATATTAACCCTCCCGAATTTTAAAATATTAATTAATCTCAAATAATCGCTTGCTAGTTTTTGTCAAAACATTACAGCCATCAGGTGCAATTACAATGACATCTTCTATACGAACCCCGCCTTTGCCGGGTATGTATATCCCAGGTTCTACAGTAACAACCATGTTAGTTTCTAATTTTTCTTTACCACGTCTGGAAGCGACAGGCAATTCATGAATGTCCAGACCAACGCCATGACCCAAGCCATGCCCGAAATATTGACCGTAGCCATGACTTGTTATATAACTACGCACAACCGCATCAAGCTCTGTACCAGTAATACCCGCCTTGGCATTCTTAATTCCCAACATTTGTGCATTACTTACTAATTCATAAATCTCTCGCTGCCAGGAAGATGCACCGCCAATTACTAAAGTTCTTGTAATATCAGAATGATACCCTGAATAAATGGCACCGAAATCAAAGGTCACAAAATCTCCTCTTTCAATTACCTTAGAAGAAGCAATACCATGTGGCAAAGCTGACCTTATACCAGACGCGACAATCGTTGGAAAAGAAACGCCTTCAGACCCAAGTCTTCGCATCTCATACTCAAGTAATGCGGCTGCTTCTGTTTCGCGCATTCCTTCATGCAGGTTGTTAAGCATAAACTCAAAGGCCTTATCGGAAATTTCAACGGCTTTTCTAATAAGCGCTAGTTCTTCTTCGTCTTTAATGCTCCGCAAGCTAACAAGTGAAAGACTTGACAATGTACTATCACTTAGTTGAGAACTCAGGCATTGAAAGTCATTATATGAAAAGCACTCACCATCAAAGGCAAATTTGCCGCCAGAAAAACTCAGCTTTCTTATTGCCTCCCAAAGTCCATCTGTATGTTCCAATACAATACACTCCGGTGCTTGAGCAGCAGCCTGCAACGTATATCTTGAATCAGTAATAATAACAGCTTGCTTGTTATCAATAAAAATAAGACTATCATCACCGGAAAAACCAGTAAAATAGCGGATAGAAGACAAGCCCTTAATAAAAATCCCCGACAATCCTCTTTCCTGAAGAAAATGTCGAAGCCTATCTATCCTATTCATCATAACACGTCCTGCAAAAATTTGTAAAAATTAAACAATTACTTAGACATTTTATCACATTTTTTCTTATTTGCCTATTCACCTTCCCGAAAATTTTCCAGGATTTCTACAGCGAATGGAAGATTATTAAGAATTAACAAAACATCAGCAACTGTATCAGGTGTTCCAAGTAATTTAATTATGCCATCACTTGCATTTATTGTACTAACCAATGCTAAATGCTCATAGCCTTCCATAATCCTCGTTACATCAGCAATTTCAGCTTTCTGAACCTTTGCATAAACAATACCGCTGGAGTTTATCATTTGTTTTTTCTCCGTAATAAGGAGTATGGCTGCAAACATACTGCGCTTTTGATTGAAAATATCTGCTGTACTCGGTTAGCAACATCAAATTGATTACCGCTCTCATCCCGCATGTCAGTCAATACTATGTCAAGCAACGTACCATCTGGCATTAAGACTTCTAACTCTTCACCGGCAACCATTCTATTTCGCTGTTCGATATACGCGGTATTCGTCTCTTTGTCATAACCAGTCACTATACCAACAAAATCACGAGTTTGAACATAACTGGAAGTTGTATATATTTGCCCATTCTCATCAGGTCTATTTACAGCAAAACCATAAAAATATGGTCTGTGTGAAACTTTTTCTAATTCGTCTCTCCACTCACTTTTTATAGTAAATTCCTTTGGATTGCTGTACCAGGCATCTATTGCCTTTCTATAAACACTAACTACAGTAGCTACATAATGTACACTTTTCATGCGGCCTTCAATTTTAAGGCTATCCACACCTGCCTCAGCAAGCTCAGGAATAAGATCAAGCAGACAAAGATCCTTGGAATTCATTATATATGTGCCGCGTTCATCCTCTTCTATTGGGAACTCCTGGTCAGGCCTATTTTCTTCTACTAACTTATAGTTCCATCTGCATATCTGAGCACATTCGCCACGATTTCCATCGCGCCCGGTAAGATAACTACTTAGATAGCAACGACCAGAATAGGAAATACACATAGCTCCATGAACAAAGACTTCCAGCTCAACGTCGCATTTTTTATCAATTTCACTGATTTCTGCTATTGAGAGTTCTCTGGCCAGAACAACGCGTTCAGCGCCAAGATTTTTCCAAGCTTCGACTGCCGCCCAATTACAAGTGTTAGCCTGAGTACTTACATGTAAGGCCATATCAGGTACAACTTGTCTTGCAATACTCCAAACTCCAAAATCTGAAATCAGCAGTGCATCGACACCTGCTTCTTCAAGGCTTAAAAGATATTCCGGTAATTCCGCAATATCTTCATTATGAGCAAATATATTGACCGTTACATAGACTTTTTTCCCAAAATTATGAGCAAATTCAACAGCCTCTTTGATTTCAGCCATGCTGAAATTAGCAGCAAATGCTCGCAGTCCGAACTTGTTGCCGCCGAGATAAATCGCATCGGCTCCATATATAAGAGCCATTTTACATTTTTCCATATTGCCAGCAGGTGCCAGTAGCTCTGGTTTTTTACGTAAAGACATAGTTTTCTCTCCAATTTAATTTAAATTATATTTTTATTGAGGGCCATGTATTCTTTCAATCTCTTTTAAATGGTCCTGATATGTTTCTGTAAAGTGATGGTGTCCTTCCAAATCAGCAACAAAATATAAGTAATTTGTTGGCTTAGGGTCTAAAACAGCATTAATAGTCGAAATGCTTGGACTAGCAATAGGTCCTGGTGGTAATTCAGCATATAAATATGTGTTATATGGAGAATCTATCTTTGTATCCGCAATACTGATCTCCTTTTTTTGAACACCAAGAATATATTGAATGGTTGTGTCAGATTGCAAAGGCATCTGAATTTGCAGCCTCTTGAGAAATACCCCTGCAATTACCGGTCTCTCTTCAGGGAATACTGCCTCTTTTTCTACAAGCGAAGCTAAATTTACTAAATCGCGTACACTCATATTCTTATCTTTAGCTTTTTGACGAATATCTTCGGTTAATTGGGTATCAAACTCTTTAACCATTATAGCCAGTATTTCTTTTTCGCTAGACCCAGGTGAAAGATAATAGGTAGAAGGATAAACAAAGCCTTCGGCTTTAAAAATGACATTATTATTGCTTGTTTCCATATAAGAATAAGGTGCATAGTCCTTAGCGGCTTTCTTAAATTCCTCTGCACTGCCAAGACCACTTTCCTCAATTTTTTTCGCTATTTGCTCTATTGTGTAACCTTCTGGAATTGTAAGCGTTTTATGCCGTACTTGTCCTTTAGAGAATAAGTTAATAATCTCCCAATTGGACATGCCACTCACTATTTCATACTCACCAGCCTGTAAGGAACGCTCCATTCTGGCAAATTTTGATTGTAACCGAAAAAAGACTGGAGAATTAATCATTTTTTTGTTTTGCAGCAATGTTGCTATATCTGCATTAGTCATACCAGGCTCAACTGTTATTAGTATGTTCTCACCTGTAGCTAAGTTTTTATTATTGTTAGCATTAATTGCAACTCCCAACACAATCGCCGCTAATATCAAAATGCCGGCCATGATCGTCAGCAATTTTTTTTTGCTCATTTTCCCCTCTCCATCCTAACAAAACATACAAAATGTATAAAAGCCAAAAAAATGCCGGGTAGATAGCTACCCAGCATCAATTCCAATTACTCTTCCGAAGAATTCATCATTTCTTCATATGCTGTTTTCACAGCTTCAAATTCTTCCTCGGTTGGATCTAAGTAAATGGCCTCGCCATCCTCATCAAAATCAATGCGAGCGATGTAAACATCCGGCTCATCGTTTTCATCATGGCATTCACATTCTTCATCTTCACAGCCACATTCATCGATTGCAACCAACAAGGCAAAATTTTTGTCGCCCAGTGGGATTACCATTTCTTCTCTGTAATAAAATTCGTTACCCTCATCATCACTCATAACAACAATTTGTTCGTCATCTTCTAACATTTCTAACTCTTTATCATCCATAACGGCACCTCTTTTTAATTTATTCTTATTAATTCTATCCTAGATAAAAGCTACTGTCAAACAAGTCAAAACAATAGTATTCATTAAGCAACTCATTTCTTTATGCTATCCAAATAATTTTGCAATATAACTACTGCAGCCATCATATCAATTATTTTCTTGCGCTTATCACGTCGCAAATCTGCACTGATCAAAACTTTTTCAGCTGCAACAGTGGATAATCTTTCATCCCATAACAGAACTTCAAGATCAGGAAATCTCTCCTTCAGATTATCAGCAAAGGCTTCGCAAAATTTAGCCCTTTCACCGATAGTACCATTCATGTTTTTAGGATAACCTATCACAATCTTATCAACTTCATTATCAGCAATAATTTTTGCCAATCTTGAAAAATCGCTTTCTGTAGGTCCTCTGCGAATTGTTTCAAGACCGCGGGCAATAAGTCCGGTAGCATCGCTAAGAGCAACACCAATAGTTTTTGTGCCCAAATCTAAGGCCATTATCCTCATATAAGACCTTCTTTCACTTTTTCTCTTTTAAATAGCTTATTACAAGCTCCTCAATTAATTCATAACGTTCAAATTGGCGTATTTTACTTCTGGCATCACCATGGCTAGTAATGTATGTCGGATCACCAGACAAAAGATACCCCGCCAACTGGTCAACAGGGTTGTATCCCTTTTCTTCAAAGGCCTTACAGACCTCAGCAATAGTTTTAGCTACATTTTTATTCTCAGGATTACGTTTAAACATCATAGTTTCTTGCGATACATCACTCATGGTTATCCCTCCTCTGACTCTTATCTTCATTCTAACACAAACCGGAAGAAAAAATAAGGAAGGAATTAAAATTCCTTCCCATTGATAATTACTTTACTTGTCCTGCTATTATATTCCAAGCAGCTTCTAAAGCCTCGTGCAACTTATTAACGTCTCTTCCGCCGGCCTGAGCCATATCTGGTCTACCGCCGCCGTTACCGCCAGTTATCTTAGCTACCTCTTTAACTATATTGCCACAATGAATACCGGCCTTAGTAGCATCTTTGGTTGCCATAGCCAGAATGTTGATTTTGTCTTCTGATGCCACATTGGCAAGAACGACTACGCCACCAACTTTGTCACGCATTTTGTCACCTAGTGTTCGAAGTGCATCTGCATCATCCACATTAACTAATTGTACTAAAGCATTTACACCTTTAAAGTTCTTGACTTTACTTTCAATTTCATCAAGTTGTGATGAAGCAATCCTGTCAGCCAATTCATTTACCTTCTGTTCAGCATTCTTAAGTTCTGCCTGCAAGCTTTCTATTCTACCAAGAATATCATTAGTACGACATTTTAGGCCCTGGGCTACATTTCTTACTAAAGCTTCTGTTTCATTAACAAACGCCAGTGCGCCGTGACCTGTTACAGCTTCAATTCTACGTACGCCAGCACCACTGCTGGATTCGGATATAATTTTGAACATGCCGATGAGAGCAGTATTTTTAACATGAACGCCGCCGCAAAGTTCCATGCTAAAGCCAGGAACGCTAACAACACGCACAACTTCGCCATACTTCTCGCCAAACAGAGCCATAGCACCCATAGCCTTTGCCTTACTGATTTCTGTTTCCGTTATATCAACATCAAGTGAATCTAAAATGCGTTCGTTTACAATGACTTCAACTTTTTTCAATTCCTCTTCGGTTACTTGAGAAAAGTGTGAGAAATCAAAACGAAGGCGATCCGGACCTACATAACTACCAGCCTGATTAACATGAGCCCCTAATACTTCTTTTAATGCAGCATGCATCAAATGTGTCGCGGTATGGTTTCTGGCAATATCGTTTTTACGTTGCCTGTTAATTTCGGCTGTAACTTGTTCACCAGAATTAACAAATCCTTCTGTCACATGTCCAATAAGAATTGTTGAGCCATTTGGCAGTTTTTTGGTATTAGTTACTTCAACTACACCTGAAGGAGCAAGTAAACGTCCGGTATCGCCTAATTGTCCGCCCCCTTCAGCATGAAAAGGTGTAACATCCAAAATAACAGCTACACTTTCCCCATCCTTAACCGTTTGGACAGGTTGTGGATCCTGCTGCTCATAAAGCAACACAATTTTTCCCTCTTTAGCATCTTCATCAACTGTCAATTTTTCCGGTTCTGAGCCGGTAGTATTATAAATAACAGGCAGACACTCTTTTTCAGCACGAGCTGAACGAGCCCTATCTCTTTGTTCCATCATTGCCTTATCAAAACCATCTTTATCCATCGTCATCGAATTTTCCTGCAGAATCTCGGCAGTTAATTCCCATGGGAAACCAAAAGTATCATACAACTTAAAAGCAGAAGCGCCGTTAAGAACTTTTTCTCCAGCTTCACGTAAAGAAGCAATTTCTTCATTCAATATTTCAGTTCCTTGTTGCAATGTCTGCATGAAACGTGTTTCTTCCATTTCGACGACTTTTTTAATATAATCGCGTTTTTCGGCCATTTCATGATATATACCTTCAAATATCTCTATTACAACATCTACAGCATCTGCAAGGAACAGCTGGTTTATGCCAATAAGACGGCCATGTCTTACAGCTCTGCGCAAAATTCTTCTCAGAACATAACCTCTGCCATCATTGGCAGGTAAAACGCCATCACTTATCATAACAGAAAGACTACGGGCATGATCGGCAATAACTTTTAAGGATATGTCAGTTTTATTATCAGTCCCGAATTTTTTATTTGCTACAGAAGCAGCATATTCAATTATCGGGAATATCAAATCAGTTTCGAAGTTAGATTTCTTTTGTTGTAAGACAGATGCAAGCCTTTCCAGCCCAGCACCGGTATCAATATTTTTATTCTTAAGCGGCGTATAGGTTCCATCATCATTTTGATTGTATTGCGTAAATACAAGATTCCAGATTTCCAAATAACGATCGCAATCACAGCCTACGGCGCAATCTGGCTTGCCACAGCCCCTCTCTTCGCCAAGGTCTACATGTATCTCGGAACAAGGGCCACATGGTCCAGAGCCGATTTCCCAGAAATTCTCTTCCAAGCGAATAATGCGTTCTGCTGGTAATCCAACAACATTGTGCCAGATATCAAACGCTTCATCATCATCTGTATATATTGTAATCCATAACTTCTCTGCAGGTATTTCCAGCACTTCTGTCAGAAATTCCCAACTCCACGGTATAACTTCTTTTTTAAAATAATCGCCAAAAGAGAAATTACCTAACATTTCAAAAAACGTATGATGTCTCGCAGTGCGGCCGACATTTTCAATATCACCCGTGCGTACACATTTCTGGCAAGTAGTAATTCTTGGGCTTGGCGGTTTCATTTTTCCTGTAAAAAAAGGTTTGAACGGCGCCATGCCAGCACCAATCAACAACAAAGTAGGATCATCTTGTGGAATCAAAGAGGCACTCGGTTGTATCAAATGTCCTCGTTCTGCAAAGAAATTCAGAAAAGCTTCACGTATTTCATTACCAGTCATATTTTTCATTATTATTTATCGCCCCTTGTTTCCATGTAAACACACGAAAAATTATACAAAATTTGCTCTATTATGTCAATTCAGCTTGATTTTAAGCTGTACAGGATTGTGCCGCCACCTATACAATAATCATTTTCATAAAAAACTGCTGCCTGCCCCGGAGCAATACCGCGCAGTGGCAATTCTAAGGTAACTTTTACCTGTCCTTCAACAATATCCGGTTCAATAAAAGCATCAACAGGTTTTGCATTATAGCGGATTTTAACTTTAACAGGCCTCTTTGCTTGCAAAGACCTACCGTCACTAAATACAACTTCTGTAACAATCAAGCCATAACGCAGAGATTCTTCTGCGTCTGCAAGTATTACTACGTTTCTCTCTGCATCAATTTCTATAACATACAAAGGTGTGGCAGCAGCAATGCCAAGGCCTTTACGCTGACCAATGGTATAATGCGAAATACCATGATGTTTACCCAATATCTGTCCCTTAGTATTTATGATATCGCCACTTTTTTCTTGAGAAAAAGAATTAAGAAAACGATGATAGTCGTTATCAGGTATAAAGCAGATGTCTTGACTGTCTTTCTTATTGAACACAGGCAGGTTAAACTCTTTCGCCAGTTCCCTGACTTGCACTTTATCATAGTCTCCTAAAGGAAACATAACATGATTAAGTTGTTCTTGATTCAAATGATAAAGAACGTAGCTTTGATCTTTAGCAATGATTTTTGCCATAGCAACATATTTAAAGCCTTCAGTATCTTCAATAATACGGGCATAATGTCCGGTGGCCAGATAATCAGCACCAAGTTCTCTGGCTTTATCATACAAGGCTCCGAACTTAACCTTTTTATTGCAAAAAACACAAGGGTTTGGTGTCCTGCCGGCTTTATACTCGTTTAAAAAGTACTGTACAACGCTTTGCCTGAAAAAATCATTGAAATCTACGACGTGGTGTTCTATCCCCAATATTTCTGAAACAGCGGCGGCATCTTTTTCGGTTGCTGCCAGCTGTTCTATTGACACATTAGCCTGCTTATCAACCCAAAGCCTCATCGTAATTCCTATTACTTTGTATCCTTTTTGCAACAGCAAAGCGGCGGCAACAGAACTGTCCACGCCACCGCTCATTGCAATTGCCACCGTCTTATTGTTTAGCATGCTTTTCACTCCTGCAAAGATCATCCAAGGTAATACCATCAAGCACTTTACTTATACTATCGGCAACTTTAGCCCAAATGTTCTGTGTAACACAGTCATCACATTTCTCACAATAATGCTTATCATTTTTATCCATGCTGAGCAAACAGTCTACAGGAGCAATCGGGCCTTCCATAACACGTATTATGTCACCAACAGTAATATCTTTTGGTTCTCTGGTCAAAAAGTACCCACCTTGAGCGCCTCTGGTGCTTTTAACCAATCCGGCTTTTCTAAGCTGACCCATCAGTTGTTCAAGATAATGCTCAGAAATTTGTTGACGTTCAGCTACATTTTTTATTGATATTGGAACCTTATCACCGGAATTCATCGCGAGGTCATACATAGCAGTAACACCGTATCTGCCTTTTGTCGAAAGCTTCATCATATATAATTCCCACCTATTCAAATCAATTTCTACTAATTTACTAAAGAATAACAATTGTAAAAAAATATGTCAATTAGCTTTTTAAAAATTGTTACTCATCTTTTTTAAATAGGTTGTTCTCTTCTCCTATTGGTTTCGGTTCATAGTACTTCACTCCTGCTAGTGCGTCAGGAAGATATTGCTGCTTAACACACCCGCCAGGATAATCATGAGGATAAAGATATCCTGCCCCGTTACCCAGTTTTGCAGCACCGGGATAGTGTGCATCCCGTAAATGTTTTGGCACTTGTCCGCAATTTTGGGTACGAACATCCTCAATTGCTTTGGCAATCCCCATATAACAGCTGTTGCTTTTAGGCGCATTAGCAATGTAACAAACTGCTTGTGACAAAGGTATCTGCGCTTCCGGCAAGCCAACAAAATGTGCTGCCTGTGCTGCCGCGTTAGCAATAATTAAAGCTTTGGGATCGGCATTTCCGACATCTTCAGAAGCGCAAATCAATATTCTCCGAGCAATAAACCTGACATCTTCTCCACTTTCAATCAACCTAGCCAGATAATGTAAAGCAGCGTCAGCATCAGAACCCCGCATACTTTTAATAAAGGCAGAAATAATGTCATAATGATAATCGCCATTCTTATCATACTGGAGCACAACATTACCAAGCACAAGCCTAAGAATATTTACATCAAGATCTTTGTTATCTTTTGGCAGCATTGCTATTGCCTGTTCCAAAACATTCAACGCTCTCCTGGCATCTCCATTAGCAAAATTAGCAACAACATCTATTGCTTCATCGGTAATTTTAATACCAGTTTCACCATAACCATTAGTTTTATCCGCTAATGTTCTTTTGATGATTTGTTTGATATCCTCTTCAGTCAACTGTTCTAAACGAATTACCTTCATCCTTGATAAAAGAGGTGAATTGATTTCAAAGAAAGGGTTTTCTGTCGTAGCTCCAATTAATACAATCGTACCATTTTCTACGCATGGCAAAAGTACATCTTGCTGTGCTTTGTTAAAACGATGTATTTCATCTATGAAAATGATCGTGCGGCCAATGCCTGTTCTTTGCCGCTCCATAGCACTGGCTAGCAGCTTACGCAATTCAGGGACGCCTGATGAAACAGCATTAATTGATTCAAATATGCTTCCAGTTAATTCAGCAATAACTTTGGCAAGTGTAGTTTTGCCTGTCCCAGGTGGTCCATAAAAGATTATAGATGGTATGGAATCATTTTCAATCATACGCCGTAAATAACTATTTTTACCTATAACCTTTTCCTGGCCAACAAAGTCACCAAGATTTTTTGGTCTCATTTTATCAGCCAATGGCTTCGGCGCCATACTCGTAAATAAGCTATCCATCATCACTATAACCCCCTGACCGTTTTAATTATAAAAAAGGCGCCAGCCAACAGCCAGCGCCTAAAAAATCATTCTTTGTTCAATATGTCACGAACTATCAACGAACCAATCAAAAGTCCTGCTGTAGCTGGCACAAACACAAGGCTTCCTGGTACATCTGATTTTATTATTTTTTGCGGTTCTTCAACAGAAAATACTACCTTTACGCCACTAACTATGCCAGCCTGGCGCAACTTTGTTCGAACCGCTCTGGCTAAAGGACATGTATGCGTTTTGCATATATCTGCTACCTTAAGCATTTGAGGATCTAGTTTATTGCCTGTACCCATTGCCGATATTATCGGTATATGGTTGCTAGCCGCGGAAACAATCAAATCTACTTTTGAATTAACGCTGTCAATAGCATCAGCTATATAGGAATACTTCCGGCCAAAAACAACATCAAACTCTCCAGGATTATAGAATTTATCATAAATTTCAATGGAGCATTCAGGATTTATATCCAGTAACCGGTCACGCAAAACAATTGTTTTGCTCATTCCCATAGTAGATTGTAAAGCAGGAAGTTGACGATTTATATTACTTGATGCAATAAAATCAGAATCCACTAATAATAAATTACCTATGCCACTTCTTGCTAAAGACTCAGCGACATATGAACCAACTCCGCCCAAGCCTACAACAGCTACTGCTGCAGATTGAAGCTTTTTTATTGCATCTTTACCGATGACTATTTCAACACGGCTTAAATCCATTTTATAACCCCTAAAAAATTGCCCCACAATGCCGTCTTTTTCCAAGTTTTGAACCTGCATGTGCAGGTGGGTGCCCTCCCGACCACTTTTGATGTCCACTCAAGGAGGCTTATCATCAGTGGCAGGCGCTCTAGGCTCCCAATGTAGAAGTGTTGGCTCAAAACATGGATTTTTAACGCGCACCGCAGGGATACAATCTATCTTACTAATATATTAACAGAAAATGATAATATTATCAAATTTATGCCTGCTATTAATTCTCTTTTTTGACTACAGTTGATCTGATATGCAACTCTCTTAGTTGCTTTTCTTCAACATCATTAGGAGCCTGAGTCATTAAGCAACTTGCGCTTTGTGTTTTTGGGAAAGCAATTACATCACGAATTGACGGACGTTTTGCCATGATCATAATTAATCTATCCAGACCAAAAGCTAAGCCGCCATGCGGTGGTGCGCCAAATTCAAAAGCATCCATAAGGAATCCGAACTTTTCTCTCGCCTGCTCATCAGTAAGACCAATAGCCGCGAAAACTTCTTTTTGGACATCTCTGCGATGAATACGTATACTGCCGCCACCAATTTCAGTACCATTAAGCACCATATCATAAGCTTTAGCATAAACGCGACCAGGATCAGACTCCAGATATTGCAAATCTTCATCACGAGGAGATGTGAACGGATGATGCATAGCAACAAAACGTTTGTCCTCTTCATCATATTCAAACATCGGGAAATCAACAACCCAGGCAAAAGCCAATTTGTCTTCATCAATAAGATTCAGACGTTTAGCCATTTCGAGACGAAGAGCGCCCAAAGCCTGAGCAACAACAGCCTTTTTATCAGCTACAAAAAGCAGCAAGTCGCCTGGCATAGCAGCGCCGGTACTCAAAATAGCTTTCATTTGTTCATCAGTGAAGAATTTAGCAATCGGAGATTTGATGCTGCCGTCTTCATTTACCATGACCCAAGCAAGACCCTTTGCGCCATAAATGCCGACAAATTCAACCAAGCCATCTAATTCCCTGCGGGCAATATTGCCATAGCCTTTGACATTGATAGCCTTTACTTGACCTGCATCCTCAAGAACAGTGTTGAATACTTTGAAATCAGAACCTTTGACAGCCTCTGACATATCAACTAGTTCCATGGCAAAACGCAAATCAGGTTTATCTGAACCATAACGATCCATGGCTTCATCCCAAGTCAAACGGTTGAAAGGTACTTCAAGGTCCCTATCCAATGCTCCCTTAAAAATGTAAGAAATTAAGCCTTCCATCATTTCCATAACATCTTCTGCTTCGACAAAAGACATTTCCATATCAAGCTGGGTAAACTCTGGTTGACGATCAGCACGTAAGTCTTCATCACGGAAGCAACGAGCAATCTGGAAATAACGTTCCATACCGGAAACCATTAAAAGTTGTTTGAAAAGCTGTGGTGATTGTGGCAAAGCATAGAACTTACCGGGATTAACTCTACTAGGCACCAGATAATCACGAGCTCCTTCCGGAGTGCTCTTAGTTAACATTGGAGTTTCAATTTCTATAAATGAGCGGTTATCAAGAAAATCGCGCATCAATTTAGTAACTTTATGACGTAAAATTAAATTTTTCTGCATTTCCGGACGGCGTAAATCAAGATAACGATAACGCAATCTAACATTCTCATCTACGTCCACACCATCCTGAATGTAAAAAGGAGGTGTTTTAGCAGTATTCAATATTTCTAAAGAAGAAGCCTCGATTTCAATTTCGCCAGTAGGTATATTACGGTTAATTGTATCTTCAGTTCTTAGACGCACACAACCTGTAATACTTACAACAAATTCATTACGCACATCTTCGGCAACTTTAAAAGAATCACCGGCTGTTTCTGTATCAATAACAATCTGGACGATGCCTGAACGATCACGTAAATCGATAAAAATCAAGCCACCATGGTCGCGGCGTTTTGCAACCCAACCACTTAGATTTACTTGTTGGCCAGCTTCTGCTGCCGTTAACAATCCGCAATGATGACTGCGTTTAAAACATTTACCCATTTTCTCGCACCTCTGTTTTACATAAAATTGACTTAATACAATCCATTTTAACTTCAGTCTGTTCGCTGGTTTTCATATCACGCAAAACAACAAAACCTCGTGACACTTCATCTTCACCAAAAATCAAAACTTTTTCAGCCTGCAAACGATTAGCCTGTTTCATCTGCGCTTTCATACTTCTACCTAAACTATCAATTTCTGCCTTCAACCCAGCTTCTCTTAATTCTGTAACGGTTTTGAAGGCCAGGGCAGCATATTGTGCTGCGGGCGATACTATAAACACATCAACAGAATTCTCCTGTGTCGCAAGAAGTTCTTGTTTTTCCAGCGCCAGTAAAACTCTTTCCATACCAATAGCAAAACCAATACCAGGAGTTTCAGGCCCACCCACTTCGCTTACAAGGCCATCATAACGCCCACCACCACCAACTGCACTTTGTGCTCCAAGTGGCGAATATTGAATTTCAAAAGCCGTCTTAGTGTAATAATCAAGTCCACGAACCAAATTTGGATCTATTTCAAATTCCAGGTTTACTGTGTGCAACAAATCCTGCAATTGGCTAAAATGTTCTTTACATTCATCACAGAGACACTCCGTTAATGATGGAGCACCTTGGGCTAATTCCTTGCATTTCTCATTCTTACAATCCAAAATACGCAAAGGATTGCGATCATAACGAGATCTGCAGTCCTCACATAATTCACCAAGTTTAGGTGCAAAGAAAGCCTGAAGTTTTTCTCTATGAATAGGTCGGCATTTTGGACAGCCTACAGAGTTTATCAGTAACCTTAAATCCTTAAGTCCCAGTTCTCTTAAAATCTGCACAGCAAGCATAATTACCTCAGCGTCAATTAAAGCATTACTAGTGCCCAATGCTTCTACACCAAACTGATGGAATTGACGCAATCTGCCAGCCTGTGGTCTATCATAACGGAACATTGGTCCCATATAGAATAATTTTGTTGGTCCTGGTCCCGCATACAATTTGTTTTCAATATATGCTCTGACAACTGAAGCAGTATTTTCAGGACGTAATGTAATACTTCTGTTACCACGATCATTAAAAGTATACATCTCTTTTTCTACTACATCTGTCGTATCACCGATACCGCGCAAAAATAGTTCTGTGTGTTCAAAAATCGGCGTGCGGATTTCTTGATAACCATATAGATCACTAATGCATCGCATAACTTTTTCTACATGACGCCAAGCACCAACGCTTGCCGGCAAAATATCTTTTGTTCCCCTTGGGGCCGATGTCAGCAATTTTATTCCTCCTGTTCATATCTTAAAGCAATTATTTCAGCTCTTTTTGCAAATAATTGTTTTGCATTAGTTTTATAATCAAAAAAGTTTTTTGGCATATGGAACTTATATAAATGATGTCCATCCGAAGCAGGTACTTTAGTTGCAGATGATGGTCCAATACCTATTACAGTATACTGTTCTTCCATCATTTGCATATTATAGATGCATTCCGTTCCTGGCTTGGCATAACCAATATTGGCGAGATTGCCTAGCATATAGTGCTGGCGGTATAAATAATACGGACTCATGCCAAGTTTTTCAGCAACTAACGATGCATAATCAAATGCAAGAGAAGCTTCGTCAGCAGAAATAAATTCATAGTCCTTACATATTTGAAAAAGAGGAGATGTTTTTTTCAAAGCAAGAGTATGAACTGTAAGGTTTTCAGGATAAAAGTCAAGCATCTTGTCCAAAGAATACTTGATGTCTTTTATTCCTTCCTGCGGCAAACCAACAATCAAGTCCATATTCACTACCGGAATGTTTCCTTTACGGATTGCAGTAAAAGCATCATAAACTTGCTTAACTGTGTGCTGTCTACCAATAGTAACTAGTGTTCTGTCATGCATCGTTTGGGGATTTATGCTGATTCTGTTAACACCTGCTTCTTCCATAGCATGGAGCTTCTCTGCGGTTAAACAATCAGGTCTTCCTGCTTCCACAGTAAATTCATCTATTAAACCAATAGAAAAATTAGTGCTGACACATTTCATTAGTTTTTGAAAAAAAATATTATTCAAACTAGTCGGTGTACCACCGCCAATGTAAAGCGATTTAATACGTAGACCATACATACTTACTAATTGTACCACAGCCCGTATATCTTCTTCAACGATGTTGCAAAAGTTTTGCTGGAATTCTTCATCAGCTGGCATAATTCCTGCTGGGAAGGAACAATACAAGCACCTGGAAGGACAATAAGGTACCCCGATATATATTGCAATATCCTTAAAAGATTTTGACAAAATAGAATTTTGCTTTTTGGCAATATCTGAAATAAGCTTTGCATTGCTGCTTGATAACAAATATTTTTCTACCAGGACCTTCTCAGGATCATTGCCCGCAAACAAAATCTTATTGGCAAGCTTTCCTGGCCTAACTCCTGTTAAAACTCCCCAGGCAGGGTCTGATACTCCAAAAGCTTGCTTAAGCGCTGAAAGCATTACAATTTTTGCACAATGGGCCCATTCACCACGTTCTGCTCTTGTTTCTAATTTACATTCAGTTGAAAACTTGATACCTGACAAATCACTGAAATCAGCAGCACAAATCGAAAAAGCTTTATCTGAAGGCTCTGCCCTCAAATAAAGCTCACCGACAATATTATCTTCCTGTACTTTAACTGCTGTAAAACCCAGAAGCATTAACAGGTCTGACAGCGGCTTGTCCAGGTTAAAAGGTAAATTTCTTGTTTTTAACAATATTTTTTTTAGATTATCCAATGATTTACTGTACCTTCTTATCTTCACTAAAATGCCAAAGATGCTTATAAAGCACTTTGCAGACTGCCGCCACCGGAACGGCAAAAAGCAAACCCAAAATTCCAAATAATTTGGCCCCAATCAAGAGACTTAAAATCAAGAGAACCGGGTGCAGTTGAATTGATTTTCCCATAATTTTTGGCATCAAATAGTGAGCATCTATTTGATAAAAAACAAAATAAAATAGAGCTATTTTCAAAGCCAGAACAGGAGAATCTGCATAAGCGAGAAAAGTTGCCGGTACAGCAACCACGATCGGCCCAACTACAGGTACAACTTCAGCTATCATTGCCAAAAAGCCTAAAATCAGTGGATAATCAATGCCAAGCAAATAAACGCCAGCAGTAATGCAAACACCAACTAGCAATGACAATTTGAACATACCCCTGACATAAGCGCTAAGCACATCGCCAAGCTCGTCTAATATAGCGGCTATCCGTGGCTGCGCCTCATAAGAAAAAATATCAATGACTAATTTTCTTAGTTCACGCCAGTCTTTTAAAAAATAAAAAGCAAGAAATGGCACTACTATGAGCCCAACAAGCAAGACCGCCATCTCAAAAGTAGATTTTACCAATGATTTCATCATTTCTAAAATATAACTCATCGCCCAGGCCAATAAGCTGTCAATTAGTGATAGTAAATTGGACGGCAATTCTGCCCTAGTCTGCTGATCTAAGCCAAGCCAGTCCAAATTGGAGGAATCAACTTTTTGCATATAGTCAGGCAATTCTTTTAAGAACAGATTTACTTCACTAAAAAGCGGCAAAACAATTAATTTGGCAATTAAGTAAAAGAAACCTGACAATACAACAAAAGCCAAAAGAATTGCAACCGCTTGCGGTATTCGTCTTTTGCCAGGTGCTACAGGTATCTTCTCAAATAGTCTGGCAACTGGGTGCAGAACAAAAGCTAAAGCAACCGCGAGCATTATTGGGAAAAGAAATGCTGCAATATGGTAAAAGATAAAAAAAGCACCAAATGCACATGCGATTTTAAAAACAGTATTATTTTTATAGCTATTAATCAGGTCATTCATTTGAATTATTGCAGAAACGGATTTCTGCGTCTCTCCCAACCTATAGTCGTTGCCGGGCCATGTCCCGGCAAAAGTTTCATTTCATCAGGCAATACCATGATTTTTGTTTTTATAGAATGCAATATTTGCGAATAAGATCCTCCTGGCAAATCTGTTCGGCCAATTGATTCAGAAAAAATAGTATCACCACAGAAAACAGTATCACCGCAAATCAAACAAACTCCGCCCTTGGTATGGCCAGGAGTAGCTACAACCTGAAATTTCAGTCCGGCCGCTGTTACTATTTCACCATCAATCAAAAACTCATCCGCAGCCTTGAATTCTGCGCCAGCTCCCATATAAATCGATAGATTACTGCTCGCTTTGGTAAGCATGCCGGCATCGGCCTCTGAAATATATACTGTGGCACCTGTAGCCGCTCTTACCGCGTCAACCGCCATTATATGGTCACTATGACCATGAGTTAAAAATATGGTCTCAATAGCTATTCCCTTTTGTCTGATTTTTTCAAGGATCTGCTCTGCGTCTCCACCCGGATCAATTACAACACCAGTTTTTTGCTCTTCATTTATGACCAAATAGCAGTTTGTACCTATTACTCCTACTTCCATTGCAATAATTTTCATCAAAGTCCTCCATTATTAAAAAATCTTTTTACTATCTAACATAATAGTCACAGGACCTTCATTATATAACATGACGGACATATGCGCTTGAAATTGACCAGTTTCTGTTTTAAAACCATCTTTCTTTGACAATTCAACAAAATTCTCATAATACATTCTTGCTTTTTCAGGGGAAGCAGCATTTTCAAAAGACGGTCTCCTCCCTTTACGACAGTCAGCATACAAAGTAAATTGGGAAACTACAAGCAACTGCCCCTGCACATCCCTAACAGACAAATTCATTTTGCCCTGCTGATCTTCAAATATACGTAAATTAGTAATTTTTTCATATAAATATCTTAAATCTTCATCTGAATCTTGTTTCTCTACGCCAAGAAGAATAAGCAATCCAGCATTTATCTTGCCAATAATCTGATTATCTACCTTGACCTCAGCTTGAGAAACACGCTGTATTACTGCTCGCAAACAATTAACCCCCTACTGAAGTTGAAATAATTCGTTCAACATTATATATACCTTTAACGGATTTAATTTTAGCAATAATATATTCAAGCTGTTCGGCATTACGAATATCAACACCCATACTTATATAAGCGGTTTTACGTTTATCAACATGAACATTAAGCGCATTGATGTTAAGCTTCGATTCTGAGGCAACCATCATTATATTAGCCAGGATACCAGGCTGATCTACAGCAGAAATTTGAAGTGAAACACGATAGACCGAGTCGGTAGCGATATCCCATGCTACTTCAATCATTCTGTTCGCTTCATCATAATTAGACAGTACATTTGGGCAATCTGCCCTGTGCACAGAAATTCCTCTGCCTCTCGTAATATAACCGATAATCTGATCGCCCGGAATAGGATTACAGCACTTAGCCAGCTTAACTAAAATACCATCTTCGCCCTTGACCAAAATGCCATGACTATTCTGGGCTTTAGAAGTACGCGGTTTCATATTGGCCAATAGCTGTGAAAGATCTTTGGTCGTACTTTGTTTTTGCTCTTTTTTATACAGGTCCACTAATTTTGCTATAACTGTATTCAGAGCAACGCCACCATAGCCAAGGGCAGCAAGCAAATTATCATCGACATCTATATGCAGCTTGGATGCTACATCCCTAAGATTGTCTATTTTTATTAAAATTTTAGGATCATAGCCAAGGCGCTTACATTCTTTTTCAAGCATTTCGCGGCCTTTGCTGATGTTTTCCTCACGACGCTCTTTTTTGAACCATTGTTTTATTTTATTGCGGCTTTCCGAAGAACCAACAATATTAAGCCAGTCACGACTTGGTCCATTGGCTTGTTTGGAAGTTATAACTTCAACAATATCACCATTGTTTAATTTATACTCCAATGGCACAATCCTGCCGTTAACCTTTGCGCCAACACAACGATTGCCAACATCAGTATGAATCCTATAAGCAAAATCTATCGGAACAGATCCTACCGGCAAATCAATTACGTCGCCACGCGGGGTAAAAACAAAGACTTCATCCGCAAAAACATCCATCTTGACCGTATTAACAAATTCATGAGGATCTCTCATGTCCTGGTGCCATTCCAAAAGCTGTCGCAGCCAGGAAAGCTTTGCATCATAGGTTTTATCGCCGGTTTTTTGCGAATTACCTGCTTCTTTATAACGCCAATGTGCAGCAATACCAAACTCTGAAATACGATGCATTTCAAAAGTGCGTATCTGTATTTCTAATGGCTGACCACTTTTTGATAGTACTGTAGTATGCAGAGACTGATACATATTAGATTTTGGCACAGCAACATAGTCTTTAAAACGTCCCGGTATAGGTCGCCAGAGGCTATGAACTACGCCTAATGCACCATAGCAATCTTTCACTGTATCAACTAAAACACGAACAGCTAATAAGTCATAAATCTCACTTATATCCTTATGATCACGCAGCATCTTTTTATGAATGCTATAAAAATTCTTTGGCCTTCCTTGTATTTCACAATGAATATTTACTGCGTCAAGGTGCTCTTTAATCTCAGCAATTGCCTCTTGTATCATCGCCTCGCGTTCCTGCCGCTTAGCTTGAACCTGCTCGACCAAGTCATAATAACAGTCGGGCTCCATATACCGAAACGACAAGTCTTCTAGCTCCCATTTGATTGCATAAATACCTAATCTATGGGCTAAAGGAGCATAAATTTCCAATGTTTCCCGAGAAATTGACTGTTGCTTGTGTGCCGGCATATACTTCATGGTTCTCATATTGTGAAGTCTGTCAGCAAGCTTAATTAATACAACACGAATATCTTTGGCCATAGCAAGGAACATTTTACGGTAGTTCTCTACCTGTTGTTCTTCTTTGGAAATATATTCTATTTTGCTCAATTTTGTTACGCCGTCAACAAGGTCTGCAACCTTTTGCCCAAACAGTTCCGCTACTTTTTCAAGCTTTATATCTGTATCCTCAACAACATCATGCAAAAAGGCCGCAGCCAGAGTTAATTCATCCAGCTGTAGCTTTGCAAGAATCATAGCAACACCCAACGGGTGTATTATATATGGTTCGCCTGAAGCTCTCCGTTGCTTCATATGTGCTTCCGCTGCCAATTCATATGCCTTGCGCACAAACGCAACCTGCTCGGGCGACAAATATTTTGCTATATTATCGAAAAAATCTTCTACACTATAAACAGGGTCAACTTCAGGCATCATAAACCTCCACTATTATCCTTCACTCCCAGATATCGGCTATTTGCGCTGCAGTAACCCGCATGTTCTGCTGGCAGATATTAAGCCTGTTGTGATACTCCTCTTGCAAGATGCAAAAGGTTTTTGAATTACTTAATTCATTCTTCTTATTTGATTTGAGACTTATCTGCCCATGAGCCACGTTAATAAATCCTAACTCTTCAAAAATCCTCAAACTATCATTTGATATTACACAATCAATGCCAACATTCTTCGTTATAAGGTCTTTAACGTTTGCAACACTTTGTTTTTTTAACAATTCAGTAAGATATTTATACTCAGTTATTAATGTTTGCCTAATTGGATATTTAACAATAACCGAATTTGACCACCCACTATAATCGTTTTGATTAAATAGCAGGAATAAGAAACCATCATACCAAGCTGGCAAAGGAAAACTTCCCTTGGTAAAGATATTCATATCCGGCAGATCATAGAAAATGACTATCTCCGTATCCTTTGTACATAATTCGTTTTCATATGTTACAATCTCACAATTATCTGTAACTGATTCAGGTAAAGTTTGTCTACCTTTATTTACATATACTACTGTTTTTTTTGACTTTTGTAAAATATTTTTTAAAAGAGTTTCTTTATTATCAAAATAATTACGATAGTCAATTATTTTACGCTTCAAATCAATGGCAAATAACTGTAAATCTATGCTATCAATGCCATTCCAAGTATTGATTTTAGGAGAAAAAGCCAAGGTAGCCGTTGAATGATTATAAATACTGGTGATTCTTTGCGCTTGATTCCACATTATTCCCTTATATGATTCATTACCAAAATCAACTATAAGTCGCAAATGATTTTTTTCTGCTCCCATTATTGCAGGGCTTCTTAATTTTGCTTCTTTAAAAGCAAAAACAGGCTGGGGATTGCTGGCACCGTATGGTTCTAACATTGAAAGTTCCTTTAAAAGTTTTAATGTCAAAGAGCAGCCCGAAGGAACAACAACATCTGCTATAATTATTGGCTCAAAATCTTCCGGTCGTAGCCTTAGCGAAACCTCATGCAAAAACTGTTCTCGGAAGGAATTTATATTATCTGTGCTTAGCGTTAAACCTGCAGCCTGCCTATGGCCGCCAAATTGAAGTAAAAGATTGCTGCAGTCAGCAATAGTATCATAAAGATTCAAAGGTTGGATGCTACGACAGGACCCTTTACCGACTTCCCCATCAATACTTATTAGTATCGTAGGTAAATGGTACTTGTCTACTAAACGCGAAGCAACTATGCCAATTACCCCTGCATGCCATCCTTCTTTCGCCAATACTATACCTGAACCTATTTCCGGTTGCTCCTTTAACATCTCTTCTGCTTCTTTAAAAATCTGGGCGCTGATTTCCTGTCGCTCGATGTTTTCATTATTCAATTTAATTGCAATCGCTGCTGCTTTATCCTGATTATCTGTTACCAAAAGATCTACAGCCGACATTGCATGTTCCAACCTACCCGCAGCGTTCATTCTAGGTGCCAATGCAAATCCTACTGTTTCGGCAGTAATTGGTTTGTCTACACAACCACAGATTTTCATAAGCTCCCGTAAACCCAAACTGCTGGTTTTGTTCATTTTGGCAAGACCCTTTTTCACGATTTCTCTATTCTCACCTATTAATGGCACAATGTCGGCAACTGTGCCCATAGCAACAAATTCCAACATTTCTGACCAAAGAGCAGCATCATTATGCTTTTCTTTGTATAGTGCCTGGCAGAGTTTAAAAGCCACGCCAACTCCAGCCAAGTCTTTAAAAGGGTAACAACATCCGGCTTGATGCGGGTTTATAATCCCATACGCCGCTGGTAATACCTCAGGCGGCGTATGGTGATCAGTAATAATTATATCCATATCACTTGGCATTGCTGCAACTTCTGCCACACCGCTTATCCCGCAATCAACAGTAATAATCAATCTTGTTCCACTATTATAAATAGCCTCGATTGCTTCTAAGTTCAAACCATATCCTTCGTTCTTGCGTACTGGTATATAAGCCGAGACGCTTGCACCAATGCTTTTCAAAAAAAGATACAATAATGAACAGGCGGTAATTCCATCAACATCATAATCACCGTATACAGTTATTTTTTCCTTGTACGCTATAGCCTTCAAGATGCGTTCTACAGCCTGTTTCATATCTTTTAGAAGGAAAGGGTCATGGAATGGTTCTTCACTGCCATATAGGAAGGTTTTAATTGCATCAATGTCACTGATACCTCTTTTAAAGAGAATATCGATCAATAACGGTGAAACACCAATTTGCCTTGCAAAATTGTTTATTTCTTCTTCGCAATATTTATTTGTTAGTACAATTTTTTTATCCAGCATATTCTCTCCGTTTAAGCTAAAGTTGTTTTATCACTATTTTCACTATTTTGTGCTTTATCTCTTTCCTGAGTTGCTTCCAATCTTTGCTTCTGCACATGCATAAGCATATCATTTTCTTCTTTTAATTTTGAATTTTTACCTTCTAATTCAACAAGCTGATCCTTAAGTTTTTTTAGTTGAATGTAGTTTTGGGTTTTCATTTTCAGCAGCCAAAATAATGTAATTATAATTCCTGATAATACCGAAAGTAGTATAACCATGACCAGACTGGTAGAAAATTTCCATGCCATAAAGTTGACATCAACAACCATTGCATTTTGTACTGCAAACAGTGCTACAGCCACACTTACAATTAACATCAAAACCAAATAAGCCATGTTATCACTCCGTTCATAAACTTGATAAATATTTATTCTATTTTTTCAACAAAAACCCTCTATATCGCATAAAAAATAGACCTGAATTAATCAGGCCTATCAAAATTAAAACAAGACTTATTTCTTTTCTTTAAATGTTTTCCACATTGGTCCTGCTAACAGTACAGACGTATAAACGCCGCTCGAAAATCCAATAAACATCGCATAAGCGAAATTTCTAATTGTTTCACCGCCAAAAACAATTATAGCGGCAACAGTAAATAATACTGTGAAGTTCGTATATAAGGAACGAGTCATGCACTGGTTGATACTATTGTCAACCAACTCAGCAAGGCTTTCACTGGGACGATGTCCTTTAAGATTCTCACGAATGCGGTCAAAAATAACAATCGTACCGTTTATTGAAAAACCAACCACGGTAAGCAAGGCCGCAATGAAAGAAGAATCGATCTCCCATTGGAATATAGAAAACCAGCTTACTACCATCATGACATCAATTACTAAAGCTAAAACAGCTGCGGCGGCGAACCGGGCTTCAAAGCGCATTGTTATATACAATATCATCAGAATCCACGAAACAATGATAGCAATTATGGCTTGTCTGACCAACTCACTACCCACGGTCGCACCTACATTTTCAATACGGTTTACATTATATTCGCCAATCTGGCTATGTAAATCAGCTAAAGTCTCTTGACGTACATTGTCAGCAAGAATACCGGTACGAATCAACACGCTCTTGCTTGATGTTGAATTATCAGTCGTTGCCAATTGAATAATGCTGTTGCCCAAATCATGTTTATCCAGAACATTACGGACATCAGCAACAGTTACTTGCTTCTCAAAGGTAATATCTACAATATTACCGCCCTTGAAATCAATACCGAGATTGAACCCTTGTATAATCATTGATCCTATGCCGATAGCAAGAATCGTAAGCGTAATTGAAATGAAGATTTTAAAATGCTTAGATATTGAAAACATTACTTACGCACCTCCTTAGGAGCAGCGCAACCAAAAAAGGCAGGATTTTTAATTAAGTTGCTGCCTATTAAAAAACGTAGCAATTCCCTGGTAACAAAAATTGCAGAAAACATACTTAAAATGACACCAAGTGCGAGCGTTATTGCAAAACCTTTGATAGGTCCCGTGCCCAAATAGAACAAAACAACTGCAGCCATTATTGTCGTTATGTTAGAATCAAAAATAGTGGTAAAAGCCTTACTAAAACCTGCTTCCATAGCTGAGCGCAAAGTCTTGCCTTTTCGTATTTCCTCTTTAAAACGCTCAAAAATAAGCACATTGGCGTCTACTGCCATACCAATCGACAAAATAATACCTGCAATACCAGGCAAGGTAAGAGTTGCGTTAAGATATTTCATAGCCAATAATACGAGCATTATATAAAGCAATAAGGCAATGTCGGCTACAAGTCCTGACATACGGTAGAACAACAACATGAATACGAAAACACTTATTGTTCCAATGCCAAATGCTTTAACACTCATGTCCTTAGAGTCCTGACCAAGAGTCGGGCCTACTGTTCGCGTTTCCATTACTTCTACTTTAACTGGCAAAGAACCGCTTCTTAGCAAAATGGCAAGGTGTTCTGCTTCTTCAACGTTCCTGGATCCGGATATCTGGGCATTGCCACCTGTGATAACTTCCTGTACAACAGGGCTAGTCAAAACATTGCCATCAAGCAAAATTGAAATAGGTTTGCCAATATTCTGGGCAGTTAGCGCAGCAAACTTTTTGGCTCCTTCTTCATTGAATTCCAAGCCCACGACAGCCTGACTGTTCTGACCGACATGTGCCTTGGAATTTTTTAAATCTTTTCCTGTTAAAACAGTTTTTCCTGTAACATCTTTAAATTCCAGAAGCGCTGTTTTGCCAAGCATGGCGATTGCACTATCCGGATCTTTAACGCCTGGCAAATCAACGATGATCCGGTCTTTTCCCTGACGTTGAATTGTAGGTTCTGTCAACCCTAACCCATTAATACGCCTCTCAATGATCTGAACAACACGTTCAACAGCATCATTGTCCACTTTGGCATCAGGAGTATCAACCGCTTGCATAACAACATGTGTACCGCCTTGCAAATCAAGGCCTTGACGTATCGAAAAAGCCACTGGTTTCGCATAAAAAGTAAAACCCAGAATGATTGCAAAAGTCATAACCAAAAACTTGGTCATACTATCCCATCTCAAATTTGTCTCCTCCAATCAAATTATAACGAGCACTCAATCTACAACAAGTCAATATACTTCGGCACACATAATTCGATTATTTGATGACTATTGCTCCCCTATGAGTCCATTAAGTAAATTAAAGTTGCATGATGCTGCAATACTAAAATAACACTACTTTTAACAAAAAATCCTTGCGCACCTTTTAATAATTTTACTACTATTTTGTTACTATATCTTGTTTAGTCTGGTCCTGGAAACCTGTAACAGCAGCTAATTCAAAATCAATTTTAACGTTTTCCGCAACAGTTAAAGTAACTTTTGTTTTATTTACCGCAGCGATAACGCCATGGATACCGCCAACAGTAATTACTTTGTCGCCTTTTTTCAGTGAATTAAGTAGCAACTCACGTTTTTTCTGTTCCTTTTTCTGCGGCCTATATAGCATAAAATAAAAAATTATAGCCATAGCTACAAAAGGCCAGTAGGTAAGGACAGCGGTTAAAAAATCGCCTGATATTCCTTCCATAAAGTAGACACCTCCAATTAGTATACAAACATTTAAAATATTCGGCGACGCTGCTGAAAATCCTGCTGTTTATATTTTGTAATCACTTAAAAATTTTTCTTTGAATTCAGGGAACATATCATCTCTGATAGCATCTCTCATCTGCTGGGCAAAGTTTAAAAGAAAATGCAAATTATGAATAGTTAAGAGCCTTAAAGCGAATATTTCTTTTGCATGAAATAAATGTCTGATATATGCTCTTGAATAATTGCGACAGGTATAACAATTACACCTTTCATCTATCGGTCTGAAATCTTCAGCATAAGCTGCGTTTCGGACAACCAGTCTTCCTTCCGGAATCATCGCTGTACCATTACGAGCTACTCTTGTAGGGAATACACAGTCGAACATATCAACACCCAGAGCCACAGCCTCAACCATACAATCAGGCGTACCAACACCCATTAGATATCTAGCTTTATTTTTTGGCAAATGGCAGGTAGTTTGTCCTAACACATCATACATCATTGGTTTAGGTTCGCCTACACTGAGACCACCAATGCCATAACCGGCAAAATCCATTTCCGTCAAGGCTTCAGCACTCATTTTACGCAATTCAGGATACATACCACCCTGGACAATACCAAAAAGTGACTGGTCTTCTCTTGTATGCGCATCTAAGCACCTCCTTGCCCAGCGCGAAGTTCTCTCCGTAGATTTTTTAGCATATTCGAAATCTGCAGGATAAGGAATACATTCGTCAAATGCCATTGCAATATCCGCTCCAAGCGCTTCCTGCACTTTTGTTGCTATTTCTGGAGAAAGGAACTTGGTAGATCCGTCAATATGCGATCGGAAAGTCACACCTTCTTCTTTAATTTTACGCATTTCTGCCAGACTAAATACTTGAAAGCCACCGGAATCTGTAAGCATCCCATTTTTATATTTCATAAAGTTGTGTAAACCACCAGCTTTACGAACTAATTCATGTCCTGGACGTAAAAACAAATGATAGGTATTGGCCAGTATTACCTGCGCCCCCATATCATATAATTCTTCTGGTGATAAAGTTTTAACTGAAGCTTGTGTTCCAACAGGCATAAACATAGGAGTATTAAAAACACCGTGCGGAGTATGAAGTTTTCCCAGTCTGGCGCCGGTACGTGAACACTCTTTTATTAATTCATAGTGTACTGCGTGCATATATTCCCCACCTTATCTAATAAACATCGCATCACCAAAACTGAAGAAGCGATACTTTTCCTTAACTGCAATTTCATAGGACTGAAGCATAATATCCCTGCTTGCAAGAGCAGAAACCAACATAAGTAGTGTACTCTGCGGCAGGTGAAAATTTGTTATCAAAGCATCAACAAAGCGGAATTTGTAACCTGGGTAAATAAAAATATTGGTCCAGTTATTACCAGATTGTAAAATGCCTGACTCACCGGCTGCTTCCAAAGTACGCACGGCAGTCGTTCCTACTGCTATAATTCTTCTGCCAGTTTTTTTAGCATCATTGATTTTCGAGGCTGTTTCAGGGCTTACATGATAAAACTCCCTGTGCATTACATGGTCGTCAATGTTTTCAACACTAACCGGTCTGAAGGTTCCTAAGCCTACATGCAACGTCACAAATACTTCCTCGGCACCTATTTGTTTTATTTTTTCCATTAATTCAGGCGTAAAATGAAGACCGGCAGTAGGTGCTGCTGCTGAACCTTTTTCGCGCGAATAAACAGTCTGATAACGTTCTTTATCCTCAAGTGGTGCTGTTATATATGGCGGAAGCGGTGTTTCACCTAAACGATCCAATATTTCTTCAAATGCACCTACGAAATCAAAACGCACAATTCTTCCGCCAAAATCCGTATTGCTAATTATCTCGCATGATAAATCATCACTGAAAATAATTTTAGCACCAATTCGAAGTTTCTTACCTGGTTTTACCAAAGCTTCCCAGTCGGTATTGTTTATTCTGGTTAGAAGTAACACCTCAACATTGGCGCCGGTTTCTTTTTTACCATGTAAGCGTGCCGGTATTACCCGTGTATCATTAAAAACCAGAAGGTCATCCTTACGCAGATAATCGCAAATATCAAAAAAATGTTTATGTTGTATTTCTCCTGTCGCTTTGTCAACTATCATAAGACGTGAATGATCGCGGGGCTCCATCGGATGCTGGGCGATTAATTCTGGCGGCAAATCGTAGTCGAAATCTTTAACCTGCATTTTTCTACCACCTTAATATAATTTTTCTATTATTACATTAGAATAATAATGGCTAAGTATTTTTTTATAGTAGTCCTTGCTGTTTTGCGGTGCTGCCAGTGCCATTCCGCGAGCTCCCCACTGGCTGAGACCAAGACCATGACCCCATCCTTGCCCCTTAATTAATATTTTTTCATTTGGATCGCCGGTAATCAGGCGTAAATCCTCGAAACCATTTAAATACGAAGGGTTGGAAGGCTCAGCAATTTTTACGGGTATTTGTTTTTTACCGATTTCATTCCCGTAAGCGTCCAAAACTGGTACTTCTATATATTCAGGGGCCTTAGTTTCAACAATGACATCAAATAGGGTGCTGTTCAGCTGAAATATTTGTCGCACTTTACCACCGTTAAGAATAGCCTCCCCCGCATCTCCGACAAAAGTCAGCTTCAAAACTCTTCCTGAAATTCCTCTGTCAGCAGCCCCCACCGGTGGCTTTTTTAATGGTGATAATTTAATGGCTTTTAGTTTGCCAATTTTGTAGCCAGACTGTAATAGGATATTTTCAATTTCATTGGCAGTAATATTTTTTTCCCATTTATATTTTGGAGCTTCCTGGTCATAATCAACTACCCCACGCAAATAAGGTACATATGAACCCCATACATTCTCACTGTTTTCCGTATAGCCACCACTGCTACTATGATAACAAGCTTCTATCGCCTTGCCATTATATGTCAACACCATACCTCTGGTTGCGTCTATCATCTTATTAGTAGTAATGTTTTCTGCCTCAATACCACCATAAACTTGGCCCAGTTCATTGGCCCTTATATCATAGCCTCCAGCGTTTAGCTTTTTTATTGCTGCCAGAGCATATGATCTTGAGGCAACTGCTTGTGCCTTGATTGCCTCCCCAGGCCAAAGAGGAATGACTTCTCTTGCAACTACACCATATAAATATTCTTCCAACGGCAAAACATTGCAAATTGTAAGCGTCTTTTTATCTTCATTGATTTTAGCTACCAGTCTGCCGCGATAAGTTTTTCGATTAATCAGCACAGGCTTATCTGCATTACTTGATAATAATTCAACTTCTGTTCCATCTATACTTTTGCCATCAATCAAAAACTTGCCATTTTTCACACCTATAAAAGTTTTCTTAGGCGGCAATATCAAACTATTACCTACCGTCTTCACTAAAACTTTAAATTCTGCCTCTGAAGTAATTTCAGCTGAAAATTGATTAACAACTAAAGCTACATTTATATCAGGGCCCAAAACTTCTGCCGATGCAACATTAACCCATGAGAAAACAAATAATAATAAGCTAAATACTATTCTTGTCATTTGATTACCTCGCTTGCAGGCTATTTAGCATGTGGACGCTTCTCGTATCGGTCTCTTTCACTGAACACACAACCACAATATGGCTGCCTGTACATTTCCAAAGTTTTACTTATATCAACACCTTCTTGATACCCAACGCGATAGTCTTCATAATAAAAAGGAATTCCCGTCTTAACTGAGACAGCTTCAGCAATTTCTTTGATTAAATCGTGTTTTTGGTACGGACTGACTAAAAGTGTTGTCGAAAAAGCATCGAAGTTATTCTCTTTGGCAAAAAGCGCAGCTACCTCCATACGGACACGATAGCAGTAAGCGCAGCGAACAGTCGGCTCTTCAAGCATACCTCTGACACATTCTTCCAATGGATAACTTTTATCGACAATCAGCTTATACTTTTTTGAAGAAGCATACTCACGCAAAGTATTCAGTCTTCTTTTAAATTCCTTATATGGATGAATATTGGGATTATAATATAACATACTGAAATCATGGCCTTCTGCTGTTAATCTCATTGTCGGATAAATTGAGCAAGGGCCACAGCAAGTATGCAGCAATATTTTCATTTTTGTTACTCCTTAACAGGGGATGGTAAATTCAGATATCTGTATGTTTCATTTGTTGCCATCCTGCCTCTTGGCGTTCTTTGCAATAATCCTAGCTGCATAAGATAAGGCTCGTAGACGTCTTCTAATGTATCAGTTTCCTCACTTATCGCAGCAGCAATTGTTTCTATGCCAACAGGACCACCACCAAAAGTTTTTACTATGGTTTCTAAAATTCTTCTATCACTACGGTCCAAGCCTAAGCTATCGACTTCAAGCCTGCCCAATGCTTCTTCCGCAATCTCTCTGGTTATCTCAGTACTTCCAAATACTTGGGCAAAGTCTCGGACTCTTTTGAGCAATCTGTTCGCAACGCGCGGCGTACCTCTTGAACGGCGAGCTATCTCATTCGCGCCTTCCTGATCAATGTTGACGCCCAAAATTTCAGCAGCTCTTGTAATAATCAACTTTAATTCATGAGCCTGATAAAATTCCAACCGGCAAAGAACGCCAAAACGATCTCGCAGAGGAGCGGCAATTGCACCAGCACGCGTAGTTGCACCGATTAAAGTGAACCGCGGCAAATCTAACCGAACCGAACGAGCACTCGGCCCTTTACCAATAATAATATCAAGAGCAAAATCTTCCATTGCAGAGTAAAGGACTTCTTCAACTGTTTTTGATAAACGATGAATCTCGTCTATGAATAACACATCATTATCGCCAAGATTAGTTAAAATTGCTGCCAAATCGCCTTGTCTTTCGATAGCAGGACCAGAGGTTATCCTTATATTAACATTCAATTCATTAGCAATAATATTTGCTAATGTTGTTTTGCCCAAGCCAGGAGGTCCAAACAAAAGAACATGGTCAAGAGCCTCTTTGCGTTCGGCGGCAGCTTTTATAAAAACAGACATATTCTTTTTGACCTGTTCCTGACCTATATATTCAGACAACTGGCGCGGCCTTAAGCTATACTGCCATGTATCAGAAGATTGTTCCTGCCCCATAATTACTCTGTCTTCTTGATTCATTATTTCCTCCCGGCCAGATTTCTCAAAGCCTGCCGAATAATATTTTCGGTACTTAATTCATTGCAATTTGGCATTGCCTTGACCACCGGGTAAATCTCTGTGTTGGTGTAGCCTAAGGCTCTCAAAGCTTCTATCGCTTCGCTTGTATTATTGTTAGCACCATCAGCGCTGTCAAGAACATTTTCAACTGCTCCGCTACCATCCATGCTTTCAACTTTATCTTTCAGCTCAAGGATTAAACGTTCAGCCATCTTTTTACCTATTCCAGGCAAACCTGTCAGAACTTTAATATCCCTGTTCTGTATTGCAAGATAAAAGTTCTCAGGTTTAGCTGCTGAAAGAACTCCTAATGCTACTTTTGGCCCTACACCACTTACAGATGTGAGCTGCAAGAAAAGTTGATAATATTCTTGTGTCAAAAATCCATACAACAATATAGCATCCTCACGAACAGCCATGTAAGTAATTACACGTATTTCCTGACCTATTTTTATCTGGGATAAACTTATTGCCGGCATAAAAACTCTATAGCCGACTCCATTATTTTCCAAAAGACAATGATCTGTAGCCAGCAGAGCTACTACGCCTCTTAAAGAACCAATCATTTCCTCAACTCCTGCCTGACTCTTGTTGTAGATGAATGAAGCCCACAAATTGCCACAGCCAAAGCATCCGCAACATCATCCGGTTTTGGCTTGGTTCGTATGTTCAACAATTTCTGCACCATAAATGTTACCTGTTCTTTATCTGCCCCGCCATAACCAACCACAGCCTGTTTTATTTGTATTGGTGTATATTCAACAATTGGAATGTTTTTGTTAGCAGCAGTCAGCAAAATAACACCACGTGCTTGTCCAACACTTATTGCCGTAGTTACGTTACGATTAAAAAACAATTGCTCAACAGACATAATATCAGGTTTATATTCATCCAATAATAATGTTAATTCTTCATAGATTATCCTTAACCTTATTTCAGGTTTATCATCTTTATCAGTAAAAATAGCGCCATATTTAATCGGAGTTAAATGATTGCCCTCTAACATAACAACACCATAACCGCATATAGCTGTTCCAGGGTCTATCCCAATAGCTAGCATGTTCTCCTCGCTTTTCTAGAAAAAAAAACAGGCATAAGCCTGCTTTTATTCTTCTTCATCCGGTAAGTCTGCGTTTGTGAAAACATCCTGAACGTCGTCTAAGTCTTCCAATGCATCTATAAGTCTTTCCACTTTTGCTGCATCTTCTGGACTAAGTTCGGCTATAGTATCCGGAATCATAGAAATTTCAGACATCATTACCGCTACATTATTTTCAGCTAATACTTTTTCTACAGCTTCAAAATCTTCAGGCTTAGTAATTATTTCAAAAGCGCCATCTTCTGATTTTATATCTTCGGCACCTGCATCAAGCACAAGCATCATTAAATCTTCTTCATTGTAACCGGCATCCCCATCAATAGCAAACACGCCTTTACGTTTGAACATCCAGCCTACGCAGCCATTTTCGCCAAGATTGCCACCGTGCTTAGAAAATAAATGGCGAACATCTGCTGCTGTCCTATTTCTGTTATCAGTTAGAGCATCAACCATAACAGCTACACCTGCAGGACCGTAACCTTCATAAGTAATTTCTTCAAAATTAGAGCCATCCTGGGCTCCAGCGCCTTTTTGAATGGCACGTTGAATATTATCTTTTGGCACATTATTAGCTTTCGCCTTTGCTAATGCCAATTTAAGTTTCATGTTTCCAGTTACTTCAGGTCCGCCCATCCGTACTGCGATAGTAATTTCACGACTAATTTTCGTTGTAATTTTACCACGAAGAGCATCAGTTTTCCCTTTTTTATTTTTTATATTTGCCCATTTAGAATGTCCTGACATCTATACTCCCCCTAATAATGAACTACACTATATGCTAACATATTATCAGCTCTTTTGCAAACTCTAAAGGAGTCCATTCATACATAATACAATGTCGAAATATATAGATGTTAATGTTTATTTATTGCTATTATTTATGTCTGGATACTTAATAAATAAACCTAATTTTCGACACCATAAAGACATCATTTTGATTAATTATTGACACTTAACTTCGAGCGGAGTTCTTAGAAGAGTAAACAAGTTTTCTTTCGTACTATGTGGTTTATCCGGTGAGCAGCTTTGTTGTGACGGGACTCATATACATCAGCGACCGACAGCTTGCTGGCGAATTGTCGCGTGTGGAATGGTCCAGAGGAACAACTAACTGCTCACCGGGTAAGAGAAGGCCTGTTCGGATAGAAAGTCCTCAACATAAAACAAAAACACCATACCGAATGGTATGGTGTTTTTGTTAACCGGCAACTTTCTATCCTCCCAGGCCGCTTCCAGCCAAGTACTTTCGACGTTTAGGGGCTTAACTACTGTGTTCGGGATGGGAACAGGTGGATCCCCCCAGCTATCGCCACCGGATGACGTATGCGCCTATTATCTAGGAGCAAACTTATTTGCGACGCTGATTATAGTGCCGCAGGCTAATGCATTTTTCCGACCGAGTAGGAGGAAAAATACGATCCGCCATTGTTGAAGGCCGAAACCCTCAAAACTTCACAGAAGAGAAAACAAACGAGTATTGTTTAATTCACATCTCAGATCATGTCCCCAGCCGCCTTCAGCGGTATAGGAAACACCGAAACTTCATTGTTCATTCAGTTTCTCTGGTGTAAATTCGACCTTTTGCATTACCGCTTTCGCGTTAATGCGGTCTCATTTAAGTCAAGCCCTCGACATATTAGTACCGGTCAGCTAAATGCATTACTGCAATTACACACCCGGCCTATCAACCTCATCTTCTTTAAGGTGTCTTACCAGATTACTCTGTGAGAGATCTCATCTT